>RRZU010094191.1_pt1 | contig 72338 bp, 60 predicted proteins | sample 2165561 | NCBI WGS metagenome assembly RRZU01 (sample SAMN10456909, study PRJNA506462) | wastewater metagenome | isolation source: wastewater sludge | place: USA: Moscow, Idaho
CATGCGGCTGGGTGCCTACCCGGCCGTCCTGACCCCCGGTTCGGTGGTGGCGGACGCTTACGGCACCACGCGGGTCTCGGAGCGTCACCGCCACCGCTACGAGGTGAACAACGCCTACCGTGAGCAGATCGAGGCGGCGGGTCTGAAGGTGTCGGGTACCTCGCCGGACGGGAAGCTGGTGGAGTTCGTGGAACTCGACTCCGACCTGCATCCCTACTACGTGGCCACCCAGGCGCACCCGGAGTTCAAGTCGCGCCCGACGAAGGCGCACCCGCTGTTCGCCGGGCTGATCTCTGCGGCCGTGGAGCGTCGCCGCAGCCAGCGCCTGTTCACCGAGGAAGCCGCGCATGCGTGAGCTCCCCGTGCTCGGCGTCGAGGCGATCGCCGATGCGCCGGTGAACTGGCCGATTCTGAGCCATCGGGTGCTGGGGGAGGGTGCGGTGAGCACCTTCGTCAGTGACACGGTCGCGACCCCGCAAGGGGAGACGATGGTGCGCGACTACCTTCAGCATCCCGGGGCCGTCGGGATCATCGCCGTGGACGACCAAGAACGCGTCGTCGTCGTGCGGCAATACCGGCATCCGGTCGGCTTCCGGCTGATCGAACCACCGGCGGGCCTGCTGGACGCCGAGGGGGAGACGTGGCTGTCGGCAGCCGAGCGCGAACTGGCCGAGGAGGCCCGGCTGGGGGCTGGCGATTGGCGGGTTCTGGTGGACTACCTCACCTCCCCCGGATGCCTGGCTGAGACGTTGCGCATCTTCTTGGCGCGGGATCTGCGCGACGTCCCGCGTCCGGACGGCTTCACCCTGCACGGTGAGGAAGCCGACATGGACGTGTGTTTGGTGCCGTTGGAGGAACTCGTGGAGGCGGTGTTGGCCGGACGCGTTCAGAACCCGACGCTCGTGGCCGGCTCGCTGGCCGCCTACACCGCGCTGCGGTCAGGCCGCGTTGAGGACCTGCGCCCCGCAGACGCCCCGTGGCCCGCACGCGATGCGGCGAGTCGTCGAACCGCCGAGGTGGCGGCGCTGACCTCTTCCTCATAATGGGGAGTCCGCGACTGTTCCACGGCGGCGTGGTGTGACGTCTGTCCCTCGGGTCGTCGCGGCCTACCTCGACCATCTGGAAGCCGAGGTGGGCGCGTCAGTCCATACCGTCGCGGCCTACCGTCGAGACCTGGCGCGCTATGCGTCCTGGCTGGACGAGCAGGGCGTCCGAGCGATCGACGAAGTGGACGCCGCCCAGGTGGCCGCGTTCGCGGCATGGCTGCGCGCCGGTGACGCGTCCAGGCCGGGGCTGGCCGCCTCCTCGGTGGCCCGTGGTGTGGCGGCCGTCCGGTCCTTGCACCGGTTCGCCGTCCGCGACGGGGACGCCCCCGACGATCCGTCGGCTGAGGTGGTGGCGCCACGGCGGGCCAAGCGCTTACCGAAGGCGCTCTCGCTGGATCAGGTCCAGGCGCTGCTGAACGTTCCCGACACGGAAACGCCGTGTGGGCTACGGGATGCGGCCCTGCTTGAGCTGTTATACGGGACGGGGGCACGGGTCTCGGAAGTGCTGGCTCTCGACGTGGACGACATCACTGCTCAACTGGAGGATCCCGATATCGGGCTTCGGCTGTTCGGCAAGGGACGCAAAGAGCGCATCGTCCCGCTCGGCTCCTACGCGCGGGCCGCAGTGGGGGCGTGGCTGGTGCGTGGCCGCCCGGCGATGATCGGCGCCGCTCGTCGGCCGGGCCCCGCGTTGTTGCTCAACGCGCGCGGTGATCGTCTCAGCCGCCAGTCGGCTTACAACATCTTGGCCGCAGCGGGAGAGGCGGCCCAACTCAGCGTGCCGGTGAGCCCGCACACATTGCGGCATTCGTTTGCCACGCATCTCCTCGACGGGGGCGCGGATGTGCGCGTCGTCCAGGAGTTGCTGGGGCACGCCTCGGTGGCGACAACCCAGCTTTACACCCTGGTTACCGCCGAGCACCTGCGCGAGGTGTTCATCGCGGCGCACCCGCGCGCCCGGTAGCGGGGCCGCGGCCTCGGCGGGCCGACGCCGGTGCGGGGCGGGTCAATCGAGGCAGAACTCGTTGCCTTCGGGATCCTGCATCACGAGGTGGCCTTTGCCGAACCGGTCGGGCTCGTGTCGCTCCACGCGCGTGGCACCCGCAGAGACCAGGATCTTGGCCGTGCTCTCCAGGGCAGCCATCCGGTCCTCGGGCGCCACGCCTTCGGCGGCGCGCACATCCAGGTGGACCCGATTTTTGGCGGTTTTGCCCTCGGGGACGCGCTGGAAGAAGAGGCGCGGACCAGTGCCGTTTGGGTCGCGCAACGCGGAGGCCCTGTTCCGGTCGTCGGCGGGGATACCCCAGGCGTCGAGCGCCTCATCCCAGGTGGCGAACCCCGCCGGAGGAGCTTCGAGTTCGTAGCCGAGGGCCAGGGCCCAGAATTCGGCCAGTCGTGCTGGATCGTGAGCATCGACAGTGATCTGGACGGTGAGAGCCATGAGACGAGAGTGCGGGTCCTGAGGCCGTCGGGCAACCCTGGGAGCCGGGCGTCAGCGCGAGGTGACGGTCCCGTCGGGGTCAATTCGGTCCAGGATCGCGTCGCAGATGCCACCGAGTTGGTGCAACTGCTCGGGGGTGAGGGCGTCGATCAGTGAGGAGCGAACCTGGCAGACGTGACCCGGGGCGGCCGCCGTCAGGGCCGTCCGGCCGGCGGACGTGAGGTGCACGTTGGTGGCGCGCCCATCCTTGACGCAGGCTTGGCGCTCGAGCAGCCCGCGGGCGCTCATGCGGGTCACCACGTGCGACATGCGCGTCAGTGTCGCGTTGGAGCGTGCGGCTAGGGTCGACATGCGCAGCGTTGCGTCGCTCGTCTCGGAGAGCATCGCGAGAACCTGGTACTCCATGTGCGTGAGGTTGGCGTCGCGGCGCAGTTGGCTGTCCAATACTCCAGGCAGCACCTCGATGACGGCACGGAACTTCAACCATGCCGCGATCTCGTCATCGTTTAACCAGCGCACCTCAGCCATGGCACCATCCTACCAACAAACTTGAACTGTCAAGTAGTTGTCGGCGGGGAGCCCTCCGCCGATGTCATTTTGTCTCTATTTGAGGCGTAGGCTTCTCCCGACGTCCACAATCCGAGGAGGAACCCGTGAGCAAGAACCCCGCCCTGTTCGACGAGGAACCGGCGGAAGCGGGAGCACTGGGGCCCACCGGGCGCCCCTGGCCCGACCTGGGCGACGCCCGGCCACCCCGCCCGGGCCCCAAGAACGCGGCCATCATCGCGATGACCAACCAAAAGGGCGGCGTCGGCAAGACCACCACGACCATCAACCTGGGTGCCGCCCTCGCCGAGACAGGGCGCAAGGTGCTGCTGGTCGACTTCGACCCGCAAGGCTCGGCATCGGTGGGCCTGGGCGTCAACCCGCACAACCTCGACACGTCGATCTACAACCTCTTGCTCGGGCGTGACGTCGCCATCGACGAGGTGGTGCTCCCCACCAACGTGGACGGCCTGGATCTCCTCCCCGCCAACATCGACCTGTCGGCAGCCGAAGTGCAGTTGGTGTCCGAGGTCGCCCGCGAGCAAACGCTGCGTCGCGTCCTGGCGCCGGTCAAGAGCCACTACGACGTCATCATCATCGACTGCGCCCCGAGCCTGGGGCTCCTCACCGTCAACGCCCTCACCGCGTCCGACTATGCGCTGATCCCCCTGGAGTGCGAGTTCTTCGCGCTGCGCGGTGTGGCGCTGTTGACCGACACGATCGCCAAGGTCACCGAGCGCCTCAATCCCGACCTGAAAGTCTTGGGGATCGTCGGGACCATGTACGACGGACGCACGCTGCACAGCCGCGAAGTGCTCGAGAGGGTCGTGGAGGCGTTCGGTGACAAGGTCTTCCACACCGTGATCAAGCGCACCGTGAAGTTCCCCGAGACCACCGTGGCCGGTGAGCCCATCACGACCTACGCCAGCTCCAGCCCCGGCGCCGAGGCATACCGCAACCTGGCCAAGGAGGTGCTCCTGCGATGCCCCGACGTGTAGGCCTCCCCGGAGCCTCCGAGCTGTTCCGCTCCACGGGGCTTGGCAGCGAGAACGCTGAGGACTCGCCAACCCGAGAAGGGCAGGCAGCGGTGCGGCGGCGGCGCAGTGCGGCCGCGGACGCGAGCAGCCCCCACGAGGAACTGCGCGCCCCCGGTGCTCCCGCCAAGGCCCCAGCCTCAAGCGAGGCGGCCACGCCCAAGCGGCGTCGCACCCCGGCAGGGGTGGAGCACAGTGGCCGCGTCCGGCACGAAGAGAAGATCACCGTGTACGTGAGCAGCGAGGAACTCCTCGCCCTCGAGCGGCTGCGCCTCGAACTGCGAGCCGAGCATGGGCTAGCGGTGGATCGCGGACGCATCGTCCGGGCAGCGATCGCTTCGGCGCTGGCCAGCATCGAGGCGGACGCCGAAAGCGCCGACGTCTTGCAGCGGCTGGCCGCCGAGTCGTGACGCAGGCCGAGCCGTCGGGGGAGTTCACGGTCAAGCTGACCAACTTCGAAGGCCCATTCGACCTCCTGCTCCAGCTCATCTCCCGTCACAAACTCGACGTCACCGAGGTGGCGCTTTCGGCGGTCACCGACGAGTTCATCGCCCATCTGCGAGCCATGGGCAACCAGTGGGATCTGGACCAGACCAGTTCCTTCCTCGTGGTGGCCGCCACCTTGCTCGACCTCAAGGCCGCACGCCTGCTCCCCGCGGGTGAGGTGGAGGACGCCGACGACATCGCCATGCTGGAGGCGCGGGACCTGCTGTTCGCACGGCTCCTGCAATACCGGGCTTTCAAGCAGGTGTCGGGGCAGTTTCGTGACCGTCTCGACTCGGAGGCTCGCCGGTTCCCACGCCCGGGAGGGCTGGAGGAGGCGTTCGCGCGGCTTCTGCCCGAGGTGGTGCTCACCGTCGAGGGCGATCACCTGGCCTGGCTCGCGGCGGCAGCCCTGCAACCCAAAACCGAGGACGCGATCTCGTTGGCGCACCTGCACGCTCCCGCGGTCAGCGTCCGTGAACAGGCCGACCTCATCGTGGCGCGGCTACGGGAGTCAGGGTCGGCAACCTTCCGCGACCTCGTTGCGGACGCGGGGGAGCGGCTGGTGGTCGTGGCACGCTTCCTGGCGTTGCTGGAGTTGGCGCGGCAACGGGTGGTGTCCTTCGATCAGGTGGCGCCCCTGGGGGCGTTGACGATCCGCTGGACTGCCCCCGAGGCCGTGGGGTTCGAGCCCGCGAGGATCGACGAATTCACTGGCGTCCCGCCGCAAGGAGACCCGCATGCCTGACTATCCAGACGCCACGCTCACGGCCCCCTTGGAGGCGCTGCTACTGATGGCGACCGAACCGCTCAGTGCCCTCGAACTCGCCCAGGCCGTCGAGGTGCCTGTGGCCGAGGTGACAGCCGCCCTGGAGATGCTGGCGCGGTTCTACGACGACACCGGGCGTGGGTTCGAACTGCGCCACGTCGGGCAAGGCTGGCGGTTCTATACCCGTGCGGAGCACGCCGATCTGATCGGGCGGTGGGTGATGGAGGGGCAACAAGCCAAGCTGTCCCAGGCCGCCTTGGAGACGTTGGCGGTCGTCGCCTACCTTCAGCCGATCTCCCGCTCGCGCGTCTCGGGCATCCGAGGCGTCAACGTCGATGGTGTGATGCGCACGCTGGTCACCCGCGGGCTCGTCGAAGAGGCGGGGGCCTCCGAGGAGACGGGCGCCATGCTGTTTCGTACCAGCGCGGTGTTCTTGGAGAAGATGGGGTTCACCAGCCTGGATGACCTCCCACCGATCGCGCCCCACCTGCCCGAGGCCTCCTTGTTGGAAGCCGAACTGGCAGGGCAAGCCGAGGCACTGGCGCGTGATGACGCGTCGACCCACCCAGCACACGAGGCGGCGCTGCCGCACAACAAGGAGGACGCATGAGCGAACCCGAAGGCATCCGGCTGCAGAAGGTCCTCGCCCAGGCGGGCGTCGCCTCCCGCCGCGCCGCTGAACTGATGGTGGCTGAGGGGCGGATCGAGGTGAACGGCGAACTGGTCACAGAACAGGGACGCCGGGTGGACCCACGCCGCGACGTGATCCGCGTCGACGGCGCCCGCATCCCGCCGCCCCGCGAGCACGTCTACCTGGTGTTCAACAAGCCACGCGGAGTGGTGTCCACCATGAGCGACCCGCAGGGCAGGCCGACGCTGAGCGACTATCTCGGCTCGTACTCCCGTCAAGGGCTGTTCCATGTGGGACGCCTCGACACCGACACCGATGGGATGCTCCTGCTGACCAACGACGGCGATTTTGCTCAGGCGATGATGCACCCCAGCTTCGAACTCACCAAGACCTACGTCGCCGAGGTGGAGGGCGACCTCAACGAGGCGACCGCGAAGCGGCTGGCGTCCGGGATCCGGTTGGAGGACGGCCCCGTCAAGCCCGACCGGATCCGGGTGGGGGCCAAGGCGCGTCACCGCAGCATGGTCACCGTTGTCCTGCACGAGGGGCGCAACCGGATCGTGCGCCGGATGTTCGATGCCGTCGGGCACCCCGTCACGTCGCTGTCGCGCATCCAGATCGGCCCCGTCCGTATGGGCCGCCTGCGCCCAGGAGAACTGCGCGACGTGACGTCGGAGGAACTGGGCGCTTTGCTGGACGCCGTCAAACTGTAGGCGCCGCCCGCGTGCGGTGCGACGGGGCCACAGAAAGGCTCGGTAGGATGCCGGGGTGCAGAATTCCCTCAAAGCCGCCGCGTCCGTTGCGTTGGGCTTAGCTTTGGCCGTGACGCTCACCGCGTGCGGCGGAGCGCCCGAACCGAGCGCGACCCCGACACCCAGCGATACCGCCACCGCGACGGCGACCCCGTCCGCGACGCCGAGCCCGACGCCGATCACGCCGTCGGCCAGCCTGGATGGCATCACGGTGACGGGCGAGGCCGGGGCAGCACCTGCCGTCACGGTGCCCTCCCCGTGGGCGATCGACCAGACCCGCACGCGCGTCGTGACCGAGGGTCACGGCGTCAGCGCGGCGGGCGACTCCTACGTGAAGGTCAACTACGTGGGCGTCAACGGCCGCACCGGGCAGGTGTTCGATTCGTCGTGGGCGAAGGGCACACCCGCAGTATTCTCCCTCTCGCAGGTCGTCCCGGGGTTCACCAAGGGGCTCACGGGCGCCAAAGTCGGGGAACGCGTTCTGATCGGGATGCCCGGCACCGACGGCTATGACAGTTCGGGCGGCTCGCCGCAGGCAGGGATCCAGGTCGGCGATTCGCTGGTGTTCGTGGTGGACGTGCTGGCGATCTCCGTCGGTCAAGCATCGGGAACGATCAACCATCCCACCCTGCCGGTGACCGTCCATGACGACGGCGGCAAGCCTGTCGTCACGATCCCCAGCGGCGCCACGCCGCCGAGCACCCTGGTCGCAGAGAACCTCATCACCGGGGATCAGCCTGCGGTCGCCGAGGGGGACGTCACGCTGGTGAAGTATCGCGGCTGGTCCTGGAAGACCGGCCAGATGATCGATGATGGCTTCGACGCCGCCGACGCGGCACAGTTGTCGGAGATGATCCCGGGGTGGCGCGCCGGTTTGGTGGGGCGCCCGATTGGGTCCCGCGTCCTGCTCATCATCCCGCCTGACCAGGCCTACCCCAACGGCAATGCGTCCGCACCCACCGTTGAGGCGGGGGACACGCTGGTCTACGTGGTGGACATCCTCTTCTCCACCGCGAAGAGCTGAACCCGAGGCCGCCTCTTGGCCAGGGGTGGGGTCGTCGTCGGCTGACGTCTGGGCCGGATAGGGTGACGCCATGAACCTGGAGAAGGTGGTCTTCGGCTTCTTCGTGCTGCTCGCGGCGACGCTGAACTTCGGCTATGTGACGGGCGACATCGGCAACCCTGACCTGCACAACGTTGCTGAACTGTATGCGGCTGTGGTGGTCAACGTCGTCGCCACGATCTTGAAGTTCGGCGACCGCACCCAAATGGGAGCGATGCACCTGGCGACCAGCCTGGTGGCGACGATCCAGCTCATCGGCGCGGCGACGGTGTGGATCTGGATCACCCAGATTCAGCCCCAGGCGCTCACGGCCAGCGCCATGTCGAGCGTCGTGTCCCTGTCCTTGGGTGCCTTGCTGGCCAACATCGTCTCCGTCGTCTTGATGGTGATCGAAACCGCGAACTTCCGCCATCACTGAGGCACCCATGCGGCGCACCCGAACCTCCGCGCGGACGCCGCGGCGGCGCAACCCTCTACGTCGGCGCACCGTCCGCATCCCCGACCCGGTCCAACCGACTGATGCGCTCTTTCTCGCCCTGCGCAAGCTGCGAGCACCGCTCATCACCGTCGTGGCCGTGTTCAGCGTGGGGGTCACCGGCCTGACGCTCATTCCCGGCACCGACCCGGCCGGGCGGCCCTGGCACATGAGCGTCTTCGATGCGCTGTACCTGATGAGCTTCACCGCGACCACCATCGGCTTCGGTGAGATCCCCTACCCGTTGTCCTATCCGCAGCGGGCCTGGGTGATCGTGTGCATTTTCGCCTCGGTGATCGGGTGGGCCTACTTCATCGGCATCACGCTGGGGCTCCTGCAAGATCGCGCATTTCGCCTCGCGCTGGCCCGGCAGTCCTTCGTGCGCAAAGTCACGAGCCTGCGGCGTCCGTTCCTGATCGTTGCCGGGTACGGGCAGATGGGCCAGATGGTCGCCGAGAAGCTGGATGCCCGAGGGCGCAGTTGCGTGATCTTGGACGCCGACCCCGCCTCCTTGGCCGCACTGGCCAACGCTCAACTGTCCAGCGACATCCCCGCGCTGGTGGCCGACGCCCGCGACCCGGCGTCCCTGGGGCTGGCCGGGCTCGGCAGCCCCTACTGCGCCGGGGTACTGGCGCTCACCCATGACGACGAGGTCAACCTTGCGATCGTCATGGCCGTGTCGTTGCTCCGCGACGACGTCCCGGTGATCGCGTGTGCAAACGACCGGCTTACCGTCGGAGCCATGCACGACTTCGGCGCCGATGCCGTGGTCAACGCCTTCGAACGGTACGGGAACTATCTGGTGATGCGCCTGCGGCACCCGGATACGTACCGGCTCGTCATGTGGCTGACCGCTATGAGCGGGGAGCCGCTGCCGCCCGACACCGAGGAACACGAGGACGGCCATTGGGTCATCGCGTCCAACGACCATTTCGGACGCGAGTTGGCGCAAGATCTCGATGATGGTGGCCTGAACTGGTCCCTGGTTCGGCCTGAGGATGGGCCACCTGACGTGAGCGGCTCGGTCGGTTTCGTGGCAGGCAGTGATCAAGATGCCGTGAACCTGGCCCTCGCCGGGCACGCACGCCTCCAGAGCCCCGACATCTTCGTGGTCGTGCGGCAAAGCTCGTCACGAGCCAAACCGCTCCTGGAGGCCATGGCCCCCGATTCGGTGTTCATTCCCGCGCAACTGTCGGTCTCGGAGGCGCTGTCGCGCGTCATCACGCCAGACTTTTGGGAGTTCGTGTCCTACCTGTGGACGCTGGATGACAAGGCCGCCGACTCCTTGCTGTCACGCATCGTGCAGCGGATGGGGCGCGGCTCGCCCGACAGTGATCGGTTCGTCATCGACGACGTCCAGGCTCCGGCGGTGGCGCGTTGGCTTCACGCCGGGCACCCGCTGCGGCTGGGGGATCTGTTCCGGCATCCCGACGATCGCAGCATCCCCCTACGAGCCCTGCCCGTGACCCTCATTCGCGGTGGCGAGACGACCTTTGAGCCCGCCTTCGAGACGCCGCTGCGTCTAGGCGACACCGTGGTGCTGATCGGGCAGACGTCCGCGTTCGCCACGATGACGGCCGGGTTGATCTATGACCATGTGGTGGCTTACCTGGCCTCCGGCATCCAGGTGCCTGCCACGTGGGTGGGCAGGCTCCTGGCGCGCGGACGACGTGCCGAACTGCTGGCCTGGCAATCAGGACAGCACTGAGTCGACCACCTGCTTGGCTTGGGCCTGCACCTCAGCCAGGTGAGCGTCGCCCTTGAAGGACTCGGCATAGATCTTGTACACGTCCTCGGTGCCCGAGGGACGTGCGGCGAACCAGGCGTTCTGCGTGACGACCTTCAACCCGCCGATGGGTGCATTGTTTCCCGGGGCGCGGGTCAGCTTGGCGACGATGGCCTCGCCAGCCAGTTCGGTGGCGGTCACGTCTTCGGGGGTGAGCGCCCCGAGCTTGGCCTTCTGCTGCCGGTTCGCGGGGGCGTCCACGCGAGCGTACGAGGTCTGGCCGAACTCCTCGGCCAACGCGGCGTAGTGCTGGCTGGGCGTCTGGCCGGTCACGGCCAGGATTTCGGAGGCGAGCAGGTCCAGCAGAATGCCGTCCTTGTCGGTCGTCCACGTGCGCCCGTCCAGCGTCAGGAAGGACGCCCCGGCGGATTCCTCGCCGCCGAACCCGATCGATCCATCAGAAAGCCCTGGAACGAACCACTTGAAACCGACGGGTACCTCCACCAGGGTGCGACCGAGCTTGGCGGCGACCTTGTCGATCATGGAACTGGAGACCAGCGTTTTGCCGATGCCGGCCTGCGGATCCCAGCCGGGACGGTGCGCGTACAGGTACTGGATCGCCACAGCAAGGTAGTGATTCGGGTTCATCAGCCCGGCGTCGGGGGTGACGATCCCGTGCCGGTCGGAGTCGGCATCGTTGCCGGTCGACAGATCGTAGGCGTCCCGGTTTCCGATCAGCGAGGCCATGGCGTAGGGGGAGGAGCAGTCCATGCGGATCTTGCCGTCCCAGTCCAGGGTCATGAACGGCCAGGCGGGGTCAACGGTGCGGTTGACCACGGAGATCCCCAGATCGAAGGTGTCGGCCAGGTATTCCCAGTACTGCACCGACGCACCGCCCATGGGATCGGCCCCGATCGAGAGGCCTGCATCACGGATGGCGTCCAGGTTGATCACCGACGACAAATCCTCCACGTAGGGAGTCCGGTAGTCGTGCCGGGTGATCTGGGCGGCGGCGCGCTCGTAGGGCGTGCGGGCCACGGAACGCCAGGAGCCCAGCAGTTCGTTGGCGCGGGCCGCGATGACGGAGGTGGCATCGGAGTCGGCAGGACCACCGTGCGGAGGGTTGTACTTGAACCCGCCGTCGGTGGGCGGGTTGTGCGACGGGGTCACGACGATGCCGTCGGCTCGCGGGCCGGAATGGTCGCGGTTGTAAACGATGATCGCGCGGGAGACGGCCGGGGTGGGGGTGTACTCGTCCTCCCGCTCGGCGCGCACATCGATGCCTGCGGCGTGCAGCACCTCCAAGGCAGTCTTCCAGGCGGACAGCGACAACGCGTGGGTGTCCTTGCCGATGAACAGGGGACCCGTGATCCCCTGGGATGCCCGGTACTCGATGATCGCCTGGGTGGTCGCCGCAATGTGCGCCTCGTTGAACGCAGTCTTCAGGCTGGAGCCACGATGGCCGGAGGTGCCAAACACGACCTGCTGGTCGGGGTTGGCCGGGTCGGGAACCAGGTCGTAGTAGGCGGCGATGACCTGATCGACATCGATGAGGTCCTCGGGGGTGGCGGGTTGTCCGGCGCGTGGGTGAACCATGGCCCCATCATGCCGCGCCCACCGCCGGTGCGCAGCCTGGTATCCGGATCGTCTCGCGGTTCGCTGAAGAGAAGTCTTGGTCCTCAGTACAGCGGTGGAAGAATAGGGCCCATGTCTTCTATGCCGTTGCGTGGCGGAGCGATCGATCTGTCCGCCCTCAAGCCCACACCGCCGCCGCCGCCCGGTGCGTCGTGGGTCGTCGAAGCCGACGACCAGTCCTTCGAGTCGGTGCTCGGCTTGTCCATGCAGCACCCCCTCGTGTTGGAGTTCTGGTCATCCCGGGCCCCTGACCCGCAGTTCGCGGCCACGTTGACCGAACTAGCCAACGAGGCTGCTGGCGCTTACCTGCTGGTCCGCATCGACGTGGATCGTGCGCCGACCATTGCGCAGGCGCTGCAGATCCAAAGCGTCCCGTTGGTGGTGGGTGTGCTGGGCGGCCAACTCGCGCCGCTGTTCCAGGGCACCACTGACAAGGCGACGGCGAAGGGTGCCATTGACCAACTCCTGCAGGTGGCAGCGACGAACGGGGTATCCGGGAAGGCGCAGCCGGTCGTCGATCCGAACGCCGCTCAGGCTGCTGGCCCCGATCCCCGGTTCGACGCGGCGGACGCCGCCTTGGAGCGCGGCGATTTCGCCGCGGCCGTGGAGGAGTTCGACAAGCTGCTGGAAGCCAACCCGGCCGACAGCGAAGCCGCGGCGGGCCGGGCGCAGGCGGCCCTGATGGTGCGCCTGGGTGGGGCCAACCCGGCTGAGGTGAAGGCGAAGGCCGACGCAGACCCCGCCGATGTGGACGCCCAACTCGCCATGGCCGACCTGGAGTTGGCCTCGGGCAACGTGGCACCCGCGTTCGCCCGGATCATCGAGGCGATTCGTCTCACCGTTGGCGATGATCGCGAGCGCGCACGCAAGCGGTTGCTGGAACTCTTCGAGACGGTGGGTGCCAGCGATCCGGCCGTGCTGAAGGCGCGTCGCGATCTCACCTCCGCACTGTTCTGAGCACTCTGCCTGCAACCGGCCGGTGACGCAGCCGGCAGCGGCCCGTCCCCACGCAGGGACAGGCCGCTGTTCTATCCGGGTGGCTCCGGCCTGCGTGGGGGAGGCTGGCGAGGTCACTTCTCAGCGCCGGCGAGCATGCCCTTCATGAAGTAGCGTTGCAGGAACAGGTAGGCGATCAGCATCGGCACCACGCCGATCAGCGCACCCGCGACCGCGGCATTGACGTTGGAGCCGTTAGCCCCGAAGAAGGCCGCGATTGAAGGCGCGAGGGTCCTCATCTCGGTGCTGGTCATGATGTAGGAGCTGAGCGCGAACTCGTTCCATACGTAGACCGCCGTGAGGATGATGACGGTCACGGTCACCGGCTTGAGCAGCGGGAAGATGATGATGCGCAGGGTCTGTAGGCGGCTCGCCCCATCCACTCGCGCGGCCTCCTCCAAGGACAGCGGGACAGCCCGGAGGAACTGCGTGTAGAGGAAGATCGCCCGCGGCAGTTCCAGGCACACCAGGGGCAGAATGAGCCCGGCATAGGTGTCCAGGAGGCCGAGCCCGTTCAACAAGGAGTACAGCGGGACCAGGATGCTCAGGGGCGGAACCATCATGACGGCGAGGATCGTGAACTCCACGCCCCGGTTCAGACGTGTCCGGCGGCGTGCCAGCGGATAGGCGGCTAACGCCGCGAGCACGCAGGTGAGACCCGTCGCGATCACGGTCACCACCGCACTGTTGAAGATGGCCCGCAGGACGCCGCCCTGCGCGATCGCCGCAGCGAAGTTGTCCCACGTGATCGCCGCGAACGGGAACGCCCAGACTGAAGAGAGGTCGGACTGTTCCTTGAAGGCGGTGGTGAGGGCCAGGTAGAACGGGACCAACTGCACCAGGCATCCGACGAGCACCAGGAGCGTGACGAGGGTCTTCGTGTATCGGCGCATGTCAGTTCTCCAGATGCGAACGGGTGCGGTCGAACCACCAGTTCAAGGCGACGGTGCAGACGACGATGACGAGGAACAGCACGATGCCCTGGGCGGCCGCATAGCCCGCCGCCTGGTTACCGAAGTAGGTGCGGCCGATCAGGGTCGATACCGAGTTGGTCGCGTAACCGGGGCCGCCGCCGGTGAGCACCTGGATGACGTCGTAGAGCTTGAGCCCGCCGATGAGGTTGAGCACGACGCTGGACGCGAAGGCGGGCATCAGCTGAGGGATCGTGATGCTGCGGAACTGGCTCCAACCGATCGACCCGTCGAGTGCGGCCGCCTCCCGGATCTCCTGCGGGATCCCCTGGAGACCTGAGAGATAGATGAGCATGGAGATGCCCATGAACTGCAGCGAGTTGACCACCACGATCACTCCAATGGCCACGCCTGCATCAGACATCCACGACACGGGGGCGGCGCCGAACACGCCGAGGATGTCGTTGAGTGCGCCTTGGTGGTAGCGGAAGACGAGGTAGTACATGAGGCCCATGACGACCGGTGACACCAGGACGGGGAGATAGATGATCGCCCGGGCGATCTGACGGCCCCGGAGCTTTTGGTCCAGGAGGACGGCGAACAGGAGTCCGAGGACCTGCTGGATCACGGTGGATCCGACGCCATAGATGAACGTGTTGGTCATCGCGGTAGAGAAGTTCGGGTCGCTGAACACGCGGGCGAAGTTCTCCAGGCCGACGAAGGCGCGCCTGCTGGAGTAGCCGTCCCAGTTGGTCATGGCGATGCTGACGCCCTGGAGGACGGGATAGATGATGAACACCGCGAACAGCACCAGCGCCGGGACGTACATGAGGTTGATGGAGGCGCCGGCGAGGCGTGGCGGTCTGTGCGGCCGGGGCGCCGGTGTCGCCTGATGAGGATGGGCTGTCGCGCTCATCGTTGGGCTCCTTGCTCGATTCGACGGGCCGGGACCGGCGTGGGGGTGTGCGCCGGTCCCGGAGGTTGGTCAGCGCGCCTGCCTGAACAGGGTGTCGTATTGGAGCTTCATCTGCTCCGACGCCTGATCCGGGGACGCCTGTCCGGTGATGACGGAGTCGGTGGTGGCGATCATGGTGCTCCAGATGCCGTTGGGCAGGTAGACGCGGTCGAAGAATGGCTTGGTGGGCAACTGGGCTGGGGGTGACCCAGGCGTCGTAGCTGCTCTGCAGGACGCCGAGGTCGACTTTGACGTTCGTGAGGCCCGAGTAGGACCCGAGCGCCGAGGCGATCGCTGCAGCGTTATCGGGTTCGGCGAGGAAGGCCACGAACTTCAAAGCGGCCTCCTTGTTCTTACTGGACTTCGAGACCCCGAAGGAGTGGATGCCTTCGCCACCGACGAGGAACCGCTCCGCCTGATCGCTGGGGATCGGAATGAACCCGATGTTGGCGGACGGGTTCAGTTTCAGGGTGGTGGCCAGGATGGAGGACGCCGGGACGAGCGCGAACGCGGCCTGGCCCTGGGCGAGTTGCGAGGCCATGTCGTCCAGTGAGGCCGACACGTAATCGGCGTTGAAGAAGCCCGCGTTCCTCCAATCCTGAACGTGCGACAGCACGCGTTCGGACCATGCCGCTGTGTCGAAGGTGCCGCCGAGGAACGACTCCCGTTGCGCGTCGGTGAACGCGTTCGACGCGATGAAGTCGGCCATGTTGCCCGCGGAACTGCTCTTGCCGGAGGCGGTGATCGGCGTGACGCCGGTGGCGGCGACCTTGGTGAGGGCCGCGTTGAAGTCGTCCCAGGTGTTGATCGCCGTGGCGTCGACGCCCGCCTTCTCGACGACGTCCTGGTTCACCGCGATGCCGGCCACGGTGTACTCCACGGGGAGCGCGTAGAGGTGGCCCTGGTCGTCACGCATGGAGGTGTTCAAGGCGGTGTTGACGTCGCTGGTCCAGGCCTGGTCGTCGAGAGGCTGGAGGAACTCTGAGTAGCGCAGGACCGACCAGCCGTGCGTCGCGAACACGTCGGGAAGATTGCCTGCAGCCATCTTGACCTTGATGTTGTTCTCGTAGTTGGTGGTGTCGTAGGTCATGTCGACGGCGACCCCGGTCTCGTGGGTGAAGTCGGCGATGAGCTTCTCGTAGACGGCGCGGGCGGGGCTGTCCGCGGTCATGTAGAGGGAGAAGGTGAGGTTCTGCTGGCCGGAACCGGGTGCCGAGCATCCGGTCAACAGGAGGGCGGCGGCCGTGGTGGCCACCAATCCGGCGCGAAGTGCGGTGTGGGTCATTGCTCTTCCTTACGTGACATCGTTGGCGGTAAGTGGGTGCGCGTCAGCGTGGCGCGCGGGTCAGGTCGAGGGCACCTCCTCGACGTCGATCAGGAGGGTCTGCTCGGGAAACATCGTTGGCACGTGGAGCCCGGCCTCGCCGAGGCTCGCGCCGCTCAGCACGGTCGTTTCGGCGAACATCCAAGGGGGCGCGATCAGGCCGGCCACGGAGCCGGGCTCGTGCGCGCGGACGCGGTAGAGCCGGGTCGGCTCGAGCCCGGGGAGGCGGACTCGTCCCACGGCACCGACGTCGGGCCTGCGGAGCGCAGACAGTTCGAACAAGGCCCGGGTGCGCGTGGGGTCAACGACGCCCCGCAGCGCCAGGGCCGCATCGCCGAGGTCGCGTCGGTGCAGGGTGCCGGTGAACAGCAGTTCGCGCCGCGCACGGTAGTAGGAGACCCAGTGGGTGAGGGCATCCATCTCCTCATCATTCGCGCTGGTCAGGTCCCATTCGATGCCGAAGTGGCCGAAGAGCGCGGAGGCCGCCCGGAAGCTGAGTGTGCTGACTCGCCCGGTGGTGCGGGAGCGTGGTCCGGAGACGTGCGAGCCGAGCATTTCCAAGGGGAGTAGTTGGCTGGTCCAGCGCATGATGGTGGAGCGCTCCACGGGATCGATGCAGTCGGAGGGCCAGAACCGTTGCACGTGCTGGGCCATCCCCAGGTCGATGCGGGCGCCACCAGAGGCGCAGCTCTCGATCTCCAGGCCCGGACGCCGCGCTGCTAGAGCGTCCATCAGCCGATAGCAGGCCAGAGTCTGCTCGTGGACGGAGGCCCGGCGGTGGTGGCGGGCATCACCTGCGGCGACGAGTTCGCGGTTGTGGTCCCACTTCAGGTAGGAGATCTCGTACTCGTCCACGAGGGCTGACAGGTGATCGTGGACGTGGGCGAAGGCAGCAGGGTCGGCGAGATTGAGGACCTGCTGATGACGCCAGGAGACAGGGAGCGCGGGGGAGGCGGCAAGGAGCCATGCGGGGTGCGCGCGAGCAAGGTCGGAGTCCGGGTTGACCATCTCGGGTTCCACCCACAGCCCGAACTCCATGCCCAGTTCGCGCACACGATCAACCAGTGGGTGGAGGCCATCGGGCCACACTGAGCGGTCGACCTGCCAGTCGCCGAGGCCTGTGCGGTCGTTGCGTCGCCCGACAAACCACCCGTCGTCGAGAACGAACCGTTCGACGCCGACGCGTGCGGCGCGTTCGGCTAGGTCAAGGAGGCGGGGGAGGTCGTGGTCGAAGTAGACCGCCTCCCAGACGTTCAAGGTTACCGGTCGGGTGATGCTGGGATGGCTGGGGCGGGATCGAAGCCAGGCGTGCACTTGATGGGCCAGGACATCGAGCCCTTCCCCGTATCCGAAATAGACCCACGGTGAGCGGTAGGCGTCGCCGGGCGCCAAGCGGATCTCTCCCGGGAGCAGGAGTTCGCCGCCGGCCAGGATCTGGATGCCTCCGCTGTCCCGCTCTATCCAGGTGCGCTGGTTGCCGGAGAATCCGACGTGGACCCCATGGATCGCGCCGCTGGCGAAATCGAAGCCGCACGGGCCGCACAGGAGCATGGGAGCTGCGTCGAAGCCGGGGCGGCCCGCCCGAGACTCATGAACGTGCGCCTGAGGGCCGACAGGGGCCCGAAAGGCCGTCCGTTCACGGCTCCAGCGCCCGCCGAAGTCCATGAGCTCCTGAGCGGTCAACGGAGTGGGGAGGGCGAGCGAGAGTTCCTCGAGCTGGTAGTCGGAGGAGCCCACGTTGGTCACATCCGCCCGCGTCCGGAGGAGGCCGGTGGACAGGAGGTCGATCACGACGGTCAGCGTGAGAGCGGCGTCCGGGTCGGTGAGGGTGAACTGGAGCCGTCCCAACCCTAGCCGGACGATGTCGCCGGATCGCGTCGCGTCCGCATCGGCCTGGACGGCAGTGATGCGCGGGTTGGGCGTCCAGTCTGCCCCGTCGAGGCGATGCCCGGCGAGTCCGGGGCGCCCCTTCCACCCCGCCGACTCCAGCATCAGCAGTCGGGTGCGCACGGGGACGGCATAGCCGTGGGATGGGTCGATGGGCGGTGTCGCGGCCTGGGAGAGTTGCCGGATTTCGGCGTCCGCGAGGGGGCCCAGGTCGGGGCCCCAGTGGACGACGATCGGGCAGCCGCCATCGACCCACTCCAGCAGGAGCGAGATCCCGCCCGCACGCAGGTACGCGTATGCGGTCTCCGGCAGCTTGATCACGACGACTCCGTCTCACTCGCGATGCATCGGGCCGATAGTGGCCCGTGGCCATCGCAGCATCGCGACGACGATGGAAATCTACTGCAGTAGAATATGGGAGTGCAAGAGCTAGAGGGGGCAGGAGAAGCTAGTCATCCACTCCAGTAGACCGGCTAGGGTCGGATCCGTCGGATCTGGCAGCGTCGCTCGCGCGACGATAACCTCGGCGGGAGAATGATGACCCCTAGCGGCATGACCCGACCGGCGACCCGAGCAGACGTCGCTCGGCTTGCTGGCGTCAGTACGGCCGTGGTGAGCTACGTCGTCAATGAGGGCCCACGCCCGGTTGCCGACGCCACACGCGAACGGGTGCTGCGCGCCATTCGCACCTTGGACTACCGACCCAACGCCAGCGCTCGCGCGCTCAAACGCGGGTCGACCCGGATGCTGGGACTGGTGCTCTCGGAGATCATCAACCCCTTCCACTCCGAGTGCATCGATGCGCTGGACGCGGCGGCCTCTCAACGAGGCTTTTCCATGCTGCTGGCCAGCACCCATGGTGATCAGGCGCGTGAGCATTTGATGCGCGCCAACCTCGTCGAGCGCGGCGTCGATGGCCTGATCTTCTTGTCGGTCTTCCCTGACCGGCCCAGCGGTGCTGCGAGCAGGGACGTGGACGCAGGCTTGCCGCGGCTGATCTTCGACCGCTCCCAAGCGGTCCAGGGGTTCAGCACCGTCGGCGCTGACGCGGTCGAAGGGGGGCGCCTGGCCACCGGCCATCTCCTGGCGCACGGGCACCGTCGAATCGCCTACCTCGGTGGTCCCCTTGACCCCCTCGTCGGCCCCGGTCGCGCGGCGGGTTGGGAACAATCCCTCGCTGAAGCCGGGGCTGACGTTCCACCGCCGGTTCTCACCGAGTGGAGCAGGGCGGGGGGAGCCGCAGGCGTCCGGATCCTGATGGACTCACCGGAGCCACCCACCGCCATCTTCGCCGGGTCGGATCTAATGGCGGTGGGCGCACTACAAGCGCTCCACGAGGTGGGGATACGCGTGCCTGAGGATGTCGCGGTCGTGTCCTTCGACGGCACGGCCGAGTCGGAATACTCCTGGCCGGCGCTCACGGCCGTGCGCGCCCCCTATCGAACGATGGCCGACGCCGCGATCGCCGCCTTCATCGACGTGCCTGACGTGCCCCGTGCCGAGGTTTTCGGCATGGAGCTGGTAGCGCGCGTGTCCTGCGGATGCCGAGGACGCTTCTAGCCGGTGTTACGCAACCCTGCGGCGACTCCGTTGACGGTGACCAGCAGGGCGCGTTGCAGTTCATCGGGAATATCCTGGCCTGCAGCGTCCAACGCGCGGACACGACGCAGCAACTCCACTTGCAGGTAGCTGATCGGATCGAGGTATTGATCACGCACGGCCAGCGTCCGCTGCAGGCGAGGCTGGGCGTCGAGGAGGTGAGTTTCTCCCGTGAGCCGCGTCAGTTCGGCGATGGTCAGTTCGTATTCGGCCTTGATGGTCTCGAAGACGTGCTGCAACTCCTGCGGTACGAGCGAGGAGACGTAGTGCGCCGCGATCTCCAGATCCGTCTTGGCAAGCGTCATGGCCACATTCGACGCGACGGTCGCGAAGAAGTTCCACTCCCGCAGCATCGATGCCAGATCGTCGGCATGGCCCGCCTCCCGGGCCGCCTTGAGACCGGATCCGACGCCGAACCAGCCCGGGATGATCTGTCGCGACTGCGTCCAGCCAAACACCCACGGGATCGCGCGCAAGCCCTCAATGCCGTTGCCGGAATCGGGACGCTTACTGGGACGCGAACCGATGTGCAGCGCGCCAAGTTGCTCCACCGGTGTGGAGGTGACGAAATAGCGAGGCAGATCCGGGTTGGAGACCAACGCGTCATAGGCGGCAAAAGCCGCATCCGACACCGTCTGCATCACGGTGTCCCAGTGGCTCAGCACGTCGGCGGGGAGCCGCGGCTCCTGGTGGAGCGCTGTCGCGGACAACACCGCCGACAGCGACAGGGCGAGATTGTCGCGGGCCAAGGTGGGCAGCGAATACTTGTCGGAGATGACCTCGCCCTGCTCGGTGAACTTGATCGTCCCGTCCAAGACACCGCCCGGCTGGGCCAGGATCGCGTCGTACGTCGGACCACCACCGCGGCCCACTGAGCCACCCCGACCGTGGAACAGGCGCAGCCCGACACCGTGACGACGCGTCACGTCGCGCAGGCGTCGCTGGGTTTGGTGAATCTCCCACTGGCTGGTCAGCACGCCGGCCTGCTTGTTGGAGTCGGAGTAGCCCAGCATGACCTCGAGGCGATCCCCGCGCAACGCGACCAGGCGGCGGAAGGACGGATCGCTGAGGAGGCCGTCGATCAGTTCGGCGCTGTTGCGCAGTTCTTCGATGGTTTCGAGGAGGGCCACGATGCCGAGGTCTGCGTGCGCCCCGCTCCCGTCGGCCCCGCCGTAGAGGTCGACCAGGCCTGCCTCCCGGGCGAGGATCGCCGCGGCAAGGATGTCGTCGACGCCGTGCGTCATCGAGACGATGTACGTCTCGATCACCTCCAGGCCGTACCGAGCCTGCGCCTCGCCGATGGCGGTGAAGACGTCGAACGTTTTGCGTGCTGTGCCGTCGAGGGGGGAGTGACGCCCGGCCAGGGGACGCCGAGAGGCGAGTTCCGCAGAGAGGACCTCGCAGCGCTCCTCGCGGGTGAGGTCGGCGTAGGGCCGATCCAGGACGCCGAGCCGGTCCAGGAGTGCGCCGACCGCCTCGTGATGGGCATCCGAATGCTCCCGGATGTCCAAGGTGGCGAGGTGAAGCCCGCTGGCGGACAGCTCTTGAATCGCGGCACGGACCCGGCCGTGAGCGGCCAGTTGACTGTGGTGGTCGGCCAGGGAGTCGGCGATGAGCAGAAGATCCGCCAGCATCTCGGGGGCGTCGGCGTAGTCGAAGCCCGGTTCGTGGCGCGCCCCCATCCGGTTGCGCTGCCGGGTGTTGATCAGCTTGACGCGGATGCAGCTGAGCTTGAGACGGTACGGCTCTTCGGCATTGATGGACAAGAGTCGTTCGTCGAGATCGAGACGGCCCAGGTCCTCGCGCAGCGACTCCAGCAGCGGCGCCGACACCTCGGCGAGGCGATCCGAGATCGACAAAGAGGTGATGAGGTCGCTCACGACCTCCAGGGCGTGGGCCACCGCATGCTCGTGCTGCAACTGCAGCACCTCGCGGGTCACGGCGGGGGTGACGAAGGGGTTCCCGTCGCGGTCGCCGCCGATCCAACTCCCCAGCCGGATCGGCGCGGCCAGGGCGTCGGGTTGGATGCCGTGCTCCGCGCACAAGGCGTTCAGGTCACCCAGGACGGCAGGAAGGGCGTCGGCGACGATGGCGTCGACGTAGAACAAAGCATTGCGCGCCTCGTCCACCGGCGTCGGCGAGGCCAGCCGCAACTCGTCGGTCTGCCACAACAAATCGATGGTCTCCGCGAGGCGGCGATCTTGCCGATGGCGAGCCACACTGCCTTCAGGTGTCGTGGCGGCGAGTTCGTCGGCGATGTCGCGCAGCTTCAGTAAGACCGACCGACGGGAGGCCTCCGTCGGGTGCGCGGTGAACACCGGACGCAAGTCGGTGGCGGCAATGGTCTCGGCCAACAGGTCGGGGCCGCCTTCGGCCACGATCGCGGAGACGGCTCGCTCCAACCACCCTTCCCGAGCGTCGGACGCCTCGATGGCGCGGACACGGTGCACCTGCTCGGCCGTGTTCGCGAGTTGGAAGTACGACGCGAACGCCCGCACCAGCGCCGTCGCGTCCCCGAGATCGAGCTCACGCAGCGTCTCTCGCGCGAGCGCGGCGGCGTCGGGGGACGACTGCGACCGGGCCTCTTTGATCTGAAGCCGCACGCTCTCCACCAGGTCGAGAAGTCGCGGGCCTCCCTGCCGGACGAGGCTCTCGCCCAGCAGGGTGGAGACGCGACGCACGTCGGCGCGGAGTTCGGGGTCGATGGTGGCGCTGTCCTCGGGATTGGTCACCGGGCAAGAGTGCCAGGCGTCCCTGCTGATCCGCTGAGGCGTCCGCCTGCTGGGGGACTACTTGACGCCACCTCGTGACAGCGCTTGGGCCGTGAGCGGAGGCCCTTGACAGCCTGGTAGGCGTTCTTTAACCTATTTTACGAACCGACTTTCTGGAACTTTCACGGTGGGCGAAGGGGCCCCCGGTTCCGGACCCACAGTGATGTGGTCGTTAGGAGAGAACATGGCTCAGGATCGCTTCTCACTCGCAGGAAAGAACGCCGTCGTCACGGGGGGCGCACAGGGCATCGGCAAGGTGGTAGCCCATGCGCTGGCCGAGCAGGGCGCCAATGTGGCGCTGGTCGACCTGAATGACGCGACCCAGGTGGCGGCGGAGATTGCATCGACCCACGGGGTGCGCACCACCGCCCTGACCTGCAACGTCACGGATCCGGCTCAGGTTGCCGACGCCATCGCTGGCGCAGCCGCCGAACTGGGGCCGCTGGACCTGCTGTTCAACAATGCGGGCATCGTCTTGCACAAGCCTGCGCTGGAGTGCACACCCGAGGACTTCACCCGCGTGGTCGACGTCAACCTCAACGGCATCTTTTTCGTCGCTCAGGCGTTTGCGCGTCACCTCGTCGAGCAAGGCCGCCCCGGCAACATCGTCAACACGGCCTCCATGTCGGGCACGATCGTCAACATCCCTCAGAAGCAGGCCTCCTACAACGCCTCCAAGGCGGGCGTGGAGCACCTCACCAAGTCGCTGGCCGTCGAATGGGCCGATCTGGGCATCCGTGTGAACGCGATCAGCCCCGGATACATCGCCACTGAGATGACCGGGACGGTCCGTGAGGACTGGCGCCAGGCCTGGGAGGGCATGATCCCCTTCGGGCGCATGGGCACCCCCGAAGAACTGGCGGGGGCGGTCATCTACCTGCTCTCCGACGCCGCGACCTACACCTCCGGCGCGAACATCATCATCGACGGCTGCTTCACCGTCGTCTGATCCTGAACTCCGGCGCGGTCACCTGACCGAGTGTCCCCGAATCCTCCGCGCGACGAAGCGCGGAGGGTGCGCCGGTCCTTGCACGTCACGGTCATCCACGAATGTCAGGAAGGTCACACCATGAGCACAAAGCTCGGCATCGCCGCCTCCATACTCGCCATCGCTGTCTCCCTCGCCGCCTGCACCACGGGCGGAGCCCCCGCCTCCGGCGGAGCGGGAACTGCGTCGGGGTCGAAGGAGATCTACTACTCCACCAAGAACTCCACCGAACCCGTCCACGTCGCCATGGCCAACGGCGTGGTGAACGCCGCAACCATGCTCGGCTACCAGGGCAAGGTCACCGTCGCGGAAGCAGATGCCGCCAAGCAGAACGACCAGCTCAACAACCTGGTCCAAAACATCCAACCGGCCGCCTTGGTGGTCAACCCGTACGACAGCGATTCCGTCGCTGACGTTTTGGGGCGCGCCAAGCAGGCCAACATCCCCGTCGCCGTGATCGACAACAAGGCCAACAACGCCCAGGTGGACGTGTCGGTGCTGTTCGACAGCGTGAAGTCGGGACAGATCGCCGGAGAAAAGGCGGTCGAACTGCTGAAGGAGAAGAACGGGTCGGAGAGCGGCGTCGTCGTCAACCTGTACGGCGAGGTCGTCTCGCAGGTCTTCAAAGAGCGCTCGCAAGGCTTCGAGCAGGTCATCAAGCGCTACCCGAACATCCAACTGGTCTCCGTTCTGGGCGCACCGCAGGCTGACAAGGCCACCAGCGCCCTCAACAACGTCATCGCTGATCTGAAGTCCTCCGGCAAGAAGGTGGACGTGGTCAACACGCCGACCGACACAGCCACGTTGGGTGTCATCGAGTCGCTGAAGACCAACGGCATGTGGCACAAGGTCGGCCAGCCCGACCATGTCGCTGTCATCTCCCACGATGGGCTGGGCGACATCCTCCACCAGGTCAAGGACGGCTACATCGACGCCGAGGTCGTCATCGACGTCTTCGGAGTCGGCGGCATCGCCACCGAGGTACTCAAGGCCTACCCGATGGACGGCAAGCCCGTCCCGACGTCAGGCACCTTCACGCCTCAGGGTAAGTACCTCAACACCCAGGTGACCTTCACCAAGGGCGACTCTGGCCCCACGATCATGCTCGACCCGGTGCTGGTCACCGCGTCGAACGCGGACAACCCGCTGATCTGGGGCAACGCCTAACCGCTCGCCAACGGCCGGCGCTGGCCTGACGTCAGCGCCGGCCCTTCCATCAGGGGGCCAATCGCATGAGCCAACCGCTGCTCCGCGTCACCAACGTTTCTAAGATCTTCGGCGCCACGCGTGCCCTGTCTGGGGCCAACCTGGACATTGCTGCGGGGGAGATCCACTCACTGCTCGGTCGCAATGGCGCGGGCAAGTCGACCCTGGTCAACATCATCGCCGGGGTATACCCACAAACCGAGGGCGATGTCGTGTTCGACGGCCACGACCTTCGCAAGCTGGACATCTTCGCCCGCCAAAAGCTGGGCATCCGTCTCGTTCCCCAGCACGAGAACTCTTTCCCCGACCTCACTGTGGCCGAGAACATCTTCGCGGGGGACTTGCCCAAGAAGAACGGCCTCGTGGACTGGTCGACCATCAACGAGGTTGCAGCCCAAGAACTCGCCGCCTATGGGGTCGACGCCGACCCCCGTGGCATGGTCCGAGACCTCAGCTCGATCGATGCGCGCAAACTGAACATCATCCGTTCGATGCACAGCGGCGCGCGGCTCATCATCTTGGACGAGCCCACGACGGCTCTCACCACACGCGAACGGGAGGAACTCTTCGCCTTTGTCCGAGACCTGAAGGCGATGGGCACCGCCTTCATTTTCATCTCCCACTACCTCGGGGAGGTGTTGGACCTCTCCGACTCCATCTCCGTCCTGCGCGATGGCCTGATGTACCCGGTGGAGGACCGCGCATCCGCGACGCAGGAACACCTGGGGGAGTTGGTGGCAGGAGGGCAGGTGGAACTCACCCGACGACGCGTCGAGCGACCCGACCCCAGCGACGTCCTCGTTCAGATCCGGGGGCTGAGGAGCACAGGAGTCGAGGACGTTGATCTTGGCATCCGTCGCGGGGAGGTGCTCGGCATCATCGGGTTCCCCGGTTCGGGGGCCCGCGAGTTCTGCCGCGCACTGTTCGGCGCCGACCGCGTCACCAGCGGCACGGTCCACCTGGAAGGACGTCTTGTGCGTCTGTCCTCGCCCCGGCAGGCGCTGCGGGAAGGGATCGCCTACATCTCGTTTGATCGCCATCGCGAGGGAATCATGCCCTTGATGGATGTCAACGAGAACATCGGCATCAGTAGTCACGCAGGAGCGTTGCGCCGAGCGTGGGGGTTCTTGGACCTGAAACGGCAGCGGCAGCGCTCCCAGCAGTACCGCGACGAACTCAAGATCAAGTGCAACACGATCTTCGATCCGATGGACAGCCTTTCCGGGGGCAACCAGCAAAAGGTCCTGGTCAGTCGTCTACTCAGCACGCAACCCTCGCTGCTGATTCTGGATGAGCCCACCGTCGGCATCGACATCCTCAGCCGTGAAGAGATCATCTCCAAGGTCTTGGAACTCACCCGCACAGGGATGAGCGCCCTTTACCTGACCAACGACTACGAGGAACTCCTCCGCGTGGCCGACCGGCTCGTCTTCTTCGACGAAGGCCGTGTGGCCAGCGTGGTGGACAACGACGACCTCACCATCGAACAACTCACCCAGATCCGGGACAGCAACAAGGAGGCGGCGTCAGCATGACCGCGGTTTCTTCGGGGAGAAAGATCCTCGACTTCAGCATGAACAATGCGGTGTGGATCCTGCTGATCCTCGCCATCGGCATCATGGGCCTCTTCCGGCCCTCCTTCTTCTCCGTGGGCATCTTGTCCAACATCTTGGTCCAGGCGACGGTGCTGGGGCTCCTCGCCATTGCGATCTCCATGGTCATCCTGCTGGGAGACATCAACCTCTCCACGGTGGGAACGGCAGGGTTCTCGGCGCTGACGGGCGTCATCGCCATGAAGGCGGGATTGCCCGTTCCCCTGGCGATCCTCGTCATCGTGATCATGGGCTCGTTGATCGGTCTCGTGAACGGACTGATCGTGACCAAGTTGCGCGCTAATGCCTTGATCACGACCCTGGCCATGAACATGGTGCTCCAAGGTGCACTGCTGGCCATCACCGGAGGCTCCAGCCTTTCCAACCTGCCGGATTCGTTCAAGTTCGTCAGCCAGGGACGCATTGCTGGCTTCCCCGCGTTGCCTTTGGTTCTGATCGTCGTCTTCTTCCTCTTCCACATCATCTGGACGCGCACCGAGTTCGGCCGAGACCTGTTCGCCGTCGGTGGCAACCCTCGCGCCGCCTACATCGCCGGTATCAAGGTGGACCGCGTCAAGATCGGGGCCTACGTGATCTCCGGCCTGCTCTCGGGTCTGGCAGGCTGGCTCCTGGCGGGTTACATGGGCGCAGTCACGTCGTCCTTTGGAACGACGTACGAAATGCAGGTCATCGCCGCTGCGGTGATTGGCGGGGTCAGCCTGACCGGTGGCCGCGGCAGCATTCTGGGTGTCTTGGCGGGCACGCTGTTGCTCACCGTCATCCAGGTCGGCTTGGCGATTCTGGGCATCCAGCAGACGCTGATTACGCTGGCCGGGGGCCTGATGATCTTCGCCGCCGTGCTGATCGACGCTCTGCGTAATCTGTACGGAGCCCGCAGGTCGTCATGACGTGTGGTGAGGCGCCGAGAGGGCGAGGAAGCCCCCGTCGAGCAGGAGGAATGCATGGGCACCGGAGTCACGCGCAGTACGACGCGCGCCATCTACGACTTCATCTGGCGCCATGAGCCGGCCACCAAGAACGAGATTGCGGCGGCCCTAGGAATCAGTCTTCCCACGGTGTCGAAGTACCTCACCTACTTCGCCCGTGAAGGGCTGATCGATGTCGGAAGCAAGCTCTCCTCAGGGGCGCGAGGGGGCCGGATCCCCATCGGGTACGTCTGCCGCGACAACGGCCGGTTCGCTATCGGGCTCGACGTCACGGCCGAACGCACCCGGTGCGTGGTTCTCAACGTGCGCGGCGAGGTGTTGGCTAACCGGCGGACGCCGCGGGCCTACAGCCGCGACGACGACTACTTCCGCTTTCTCGGCGAGGAAGTGGCCGCCGTCGTGGCAGAGTCTGGCATTGAAGAGCGCCGCATCCTCGGCGTCGCGATCGGGGTGCCCGGCCTGATCGATGAGGCTTCCGGGGTGCTCTACTTCGGACGCGTCATCGACAACCTGGGATTAAGCATCGCCGACTTTGGCCGCTACATTCCCTACTCGTCGCGGCTGGTACACGACTCCGAGGCCGCAGGGTTCGCCGAGTTCTGGGAGCGCCCCACCGACACCAACGCCTACTACATCAGCCTCGGTAAAAGCGTCGGCGGTTCGTTCCATCAGCGGGCCGCCTCACATCGAGGCGAGCGGGGGCTCACCAGCGAGGTCGGACACATGCGGATCCATCCCCAAGGAAGGCTGTGCTACTGCGGTCGCTATGGCTGCATGGACCCGTACTGCAACTCCCGAGTCCTGGCCGCATCCGGTGACGGATCGGTCGGCCTCTTCTTCGAGCGGCTGCGCTCGGGAGAGTCGGCAGCCGTGCGCGCCTGGGACGACTACACCAGCGACCTGGCCATCGTCATCCACAACGTCCGGGTCATGTTTGGGTCACGGATCATTCTTGGCGGCGATGTCGGAGCCAAATGCGGACCGGACCTGGAGCCGTTGTGGCGCAAAGTTGACGATCTCAGCTTCCTGCCCAGCGACTCGCGCAGCTTCCTACGGGCCTGCACCGTGACCGAATACCCGATCGCGCTGGGCTCGGCACTGCACGTGGTTGACCAATTCCGTAATGACCCGGACCGGTTCGCCCTTCCGCGGTCACGCACTCGCGGCGCCTGAGGCGCCATCACAGAACAGAAAGGAGAGCACCGCCATGGAGACCGTGCTCGGTATCGATGTGGGAACCTCCAGCACCAAGGGCGTGCTGACGACCCTGTCAGGGGAGGTGCTGTCCTCAGCCGTGCGAGAGCATCAGGTGTCACGCCCCCGCACCGGTCACGTCGAAATGGATCCCGACGTGTGGTGGGAGGAGTTTTGCTCCCTCAGCACGGAACTCGTGACGAGTCAGCCCGACGCGGAGGTGAAGGCCGTCGGTGTGTCCGGTATGGGGCCATGCCTCGCGCTCGTGGACGGTGAGTATCGGCCCGTACGCCCAGCGATCCTCTACGGTGTCGACACCCGTGCTACCGAGGAGATTGCCGAATGGAAGGCTGAACTCGGCGGCGACGATGCGCTCCTAGAACGGTGCGGGTCCACGCTGACCACCCAGGCCGTCGGCCCGAAGGTGGCATGGGTGGCGCGTCACGAACCGGACGCCTACGCACGCGCGCGACGGTTCTTCATGCCGGCGAGTTGGCTGGCATTCCATCTGACCGGCGCCTATGTGCTCGATCACCAATCGGCGTCGCAATCCACGCCCCTGTACGACATCGAGCAACGTCAGTGGTACCGCCCTTGGGCTGACCGCATTGCTCCCGGGATCGAGCTTCCCGAACTGAAGTGGGCCGGGGACGTGGCAGGCCAGGTCACTTCGGAAGCGGCGGCCCTTACCGGGCTGCCGGTCGGCGTCCCGGTGACGGTCGGCACGATTGACGCCTGGTCCGAGGCACTGTCAGTGGATGCCCACAATCCGGGTGACCTCATGCTCATGTACGGCACGACGCTGTTCTTCATCAACACGGTCACGGAGCCGGTGCGCGACGTGTCGTTGTGGGGGACGATCGGGGCTCTGGAAGGGACCCGGAACGTCGCGGGTGGCATGGCGACGTCGGGCGCCATCACCGGGTGGCTGCGTGAGCTGTTCGGTTCGCCCGATTACGCAACGTTGGTTGCCGAGGCCGACGTAGTTGGGGTCGGGGCGCACGGCCTGATCATGCTGCCGTACTTCGCCGGGGAGCGTACCCCCCTGATGGATCCGGAGGCCCGCGGTGTCGTGGCGGGCCTATCCCTCAGCCACACGCGAGGCGATCTGTACCGCGCAGCCCTGGAGGCCACCGGTTTTGCTGTGCGTCACAACATCGAGGCCATAGAACAAGCGGGTGGATCGATCGAGCGGATTGTTGCGGTAGGGGGCGGCACGAAGTCGGACGTCTGGGCGCAGATCGTGACCGACATCACCGGTCGCCCGCAGGTGATCCCGCGCGAGAGCATCGGAGCAAGCTACGGCATCGCCTGGTTGGCGGCCCAGATCGTCACCAGCGTGCCCGCGGCACAGTGGAACCCTCCGGTGCGCGTCCTCGAACCACGAGCTGACTATCGGGAGGCGTACGACGCGTTGTATGACCTCTTCCGGACGCTCTACCCGGCAACTGCCTCCATCACCCACGCGCTCGCTGCGCGGCAGTTCAGCTGAACGGGGACATGACACAGCCGCTCACCGCCGAGGCAGGCGCGTCGCCGAGGCGTGAGCGGCTACGTTCCACCAGCCGAGGGCTCGGGCAGCTATAGCTGCCTGATGCCCGCCTCGGTGTACCACGTGGCACCCTCGCGCGCGGCGGCCAAGGCTGAATGCAGCCGGGCGGCCCCGAAGGGCGTCATCCTCTCGCCTGCCTGCTGGGGATCCAGCCAGTGCAGGGCAACGATCTCGCTGCCGTCCGGGGCCAAGGACTGCTTGAGCTCCGCTGAGACGACCGTCGTGGCGAACGCCAGTTCCACAGCGTCCTCCCAGCCCTTATAGGGACGCAGCCAATCGACGACCAACACCCCGCCGAGGGCAGGGGCGAACCCCATTTCTTCGACCATCTCGCGCGTGCATGCCTCACGAGGTGACTCGCCCGGCTCGACCAAGCCCCCCGGGAATTCCCAATCCCCTTTGAACGAGGTCTCGCACAACAGCACGAGCCCCGCAACGTCTTGGACGAGCGCGTGCGCGATGAGGCGTTTGCGCGGGGTGATCGAGTTCATCACCCAGGTGGACGCCTCAGGGCCGACCGGGTCGTCGGCGAGTCGCCCGTAGACGAGCTCATCGACCCACCCATGTTCGGTTCGGCGCGCCTGGCGTAGGCGCCCTTCCAGCTGGAACCCACGCCGATGCAGCGCGCGTCGTCCCGCCACATCGTCGGCCGCGACGCGCTCCTCTTGGCGCCGCGGCTCCCCGCCTTCCACCTACGCCGTCAACTCCGCGCCCGTCGAAGCGGTAGCGCGACGCGGGGCCGGCTCGTCGCCGTCGTAGCGCAGGATCACCGCACCGAGCGGCGGCACCTGAACCTTGGCATGGGCCGGGAAGTCGCCCCACGGCTCGGCGATTGCGGTCACCTCGCCGAAGTTGCCGATGCCCGAACCGTCATAGAGGGTGGCGTCGGTGTTGATGATCTCGCTCCAACGGCCCGCCTGCGGCAGGCCGATCTCGTAGTCGTACCACGGCTCGGAACTGAAGTTGACCACGACGGTCAGCCGCTGATCCGCGGCGTCGCTACGCACCCAGGCGTACGTGTTGTGGCCGGCGTCGTCGGCGTTGATCCACTGGAAGCCCGCCGGATCCCCGTCCAACTGCCACAAGGCGGGATGCGCGCGGTACACCGCGTTGAGGTCCTTGATGAGCTGCTGCAAGCCGTGGTGGCCCCACAGATCGGACACCCACCATTCCAGGCTCACCGCCTCGTTGAACTCCGAGCGCTGCCCGAACTCCTGCCCCAGGAACAACACCTGCTTGCCCGGGACAGCCCACATGAAGGCGTAGAACGCGCGCAACGTCGCAAACTGGCGCCAGGCGTCCTGGGGGATCTTGTTGATCATCGACCCCTTGCCGTGCACCACCTCGTCGTGGCTGATCGGCAAAATGAAGTTCTCGGAGTACTGGTACACCATCGCGAACGTCATCTCGTGGTGATGCCACTGGCGATAGATCGGCTCCAGGGCCAGGTAGCGCAAGGAGTCGTTCATCCACCCCATGTTCCACTTCATCCCGAACCCGAGACCACCCAGATTGGTGGGCTGCGTCACGCCGCTGAACGACGTCGACTCCTCGGCGATCATCGTGATGCCGGGAACACGCTCGTACAGGTGCCGGTTCACGTACCGCAGGAAGTCGATGGCCTCCAAGTTGTGGTTTCCGCCGAACTCGTTGGGCACCCATTCGCCCTCGTTGCGGCTGTAATCCAGATACAGCATGGACGCCACCGCGTCCACGCGCAGCCCGTCAATGTGGAACTCGGTCGCCCAGTACAAGGCGTTGGAGACCAGGAAGGACTTCACCTCGTTGCGGCCATAGTTGAAGATGTAGGTGCCCCAGTCCTTGTGCTCGCCCTGACGCGGGTCGGCGTGCTCGTACAAGGCGGTACCGTCGAAACGGCCCAACGCCCACTCATCCTTGGGGAAGTGGCCCGGGACCCAGTCGAGAATGACGCCCACACCCGCCCGGTGCAGCCGGTCGACGAGGTAGCGGAACTCGTCTGGCTTGCCCAGGCGGCTCTCGGGGGCGAAGTAGTTGGTGACCTGGTAGCCCCAGCTCGGCTCGAACGGATGCTCCGACACCGGCAGGAACTCGACGTGGGTGAACCCCTGCCACGTCACGTACTCCACGAGTTCCTCGGCCAACTCAAGATAGGTCTTGCCCTTGCGCCACGAGCCCAGGTGCACCTCGTAGATGCTCATCGGCTCGACCTGCATGTTCTTGCTGGCGCGCTTCGCCATCCATTCGTCGTCGTCCCAGCCGAAGGCGCTGGTGTAGACGATGGACGAGTTCGCGGGCGCCTGCTCGGCGAAGAACGCCATCGGGTCGACCTTCTCGTGCCAGACTCCGTCGGCACCCAAGATGTTGAACTTGTACAGCGTCCCGTCGCCGACGCCCTCGACGAACGTGGCCCACACGCCGGTGCCCGGGACACGGGTCAGGGGATCGCCGGTCCACCAGTTGAAGTCCGCGTTGATCCGCACGTCGGTGGCGTTCGGTGCCCACACCGCGAAGCGGGTGCCCGTCAACTCGCCGCGCTCCTCGTCGTGCACCGTCACGACGTGCGCGCCCAGACGCTTCCAGACCTCGGTGTCGCCACCGTTGTGGAAGCCCTCCAGATCCCAGCCCTGCAGGCCACCGTGCGAATCGTGAGACATGGTCACTCCATTCCATTGGGGCCGTGCTGGGGTGACGACCCCGCCGACGGCCTCGATGGCGCGCAGCGGGATGTCGACCCAGTCGGGCCGGTTGCGTACTTCGTACACCACTTCGTAGATGGCTTTGTCGACGACGTAGCCGGCCAGCAGATCTGATCGGGGCTGGGCGTCACCACAGTAGCCCGCCAAGAAGGCGTCGCGGGCCGTATCCGCCCAGCTGATCGCCGCCTGCGATGTGGGATCGCTATGTGCCGAGCGCGCATAGTCAAACGAGCGGATCATGCCCGCCACGTCGCGCCACGGAGAATCGAACGCTCGCCGCTCGGCGGCCGTCTTGGCAGGCTCGCCCTCGAAGTCGATCAGGGTCCAGCCCGCAGGGGAGGAGAGGGTTTGCCCCAGGTGGAAATCCCCGTGGATCCGCTGCGCGGTGATCGTTTGCCCGCGCAACGCATCGAAGGCCGCGGCCAAGGCGTCCGCATACGGGAGAAGCTGCCCGGCGGCGTCGAGGGAGGTAGCGAGGCGTCGCCGCATCTCCTCGGCGACAGCGTCGCCTGCGATGGTGCGCGTCCCGAAAGCCTCGGCGAGGCGGGTGTGCACCTGAGCCAACGCCTCACCCAGGGCCCGCGCCCGGTCGCTGAAGTCCTCCTGCGCCGCGCAGGCAGCACAAGCCAACTCCCAGCCGTCCGTGGCGTCGGCGACACGCTCGATGATCATGCCTGCATCGGTGGTCTCCCCAGCGGGCCACACCACCTTCAGCCGCGAGAGCACCGCGGGCGCGCGGAACCCACGCAGCGCGATCAGCACCTCCGCGTCGAGGTTGGGGCCCGGCTCGACCCGACGAAACAGTTTGTACAGGTGGGTGGTGCCCAACGTCAGCGTCGTATTCGACTGTTCACCGCGCCACACCCCCACCGGAAGGTGCGCGAACTGTGGTGCCGTACTCACCACGAACGCGGACAACGCGTCGGGGTCGGTGGTCGCATCCACGACCTGATCCCCGCCCAGGGTGCCCAAGACGGTGCCCTGCGGCTTCGCGTCCGCGGGGTAGTAGGCGACGAGCAGGTGGTAGAACTCCTGGTGCCCGTCCGGGAAGGAGAGCGCCGCGATCTCGCTGCGGACGGCCGGAACAGCGTCGGTGGGGGTGTACCAGCCCAGAGGGGTCAGGGCCGTGATGTGGGCCCCGGCGCCCTTCCCGCCGAACCACCGCACCGTTTCCAGGTGCCGCATCCACGCCTGCATGAGCGGAGTCACGAGAACCTCCTCCAGCCCGAGTCGATCAGCCAAGCGACAAGACGTGGGCCGGACGCGACGGCGTCAAGCGGACGAAGTTGCTCGCCCCCCACACGAACGACTCACCGGTCAGTTCGTCCCTCACCGGCAGCGTCGCCTGATCGCCACGACCCAGCGCCTCCAGATCCAGATGGACCTCGGTCTCGACAGCGTTGTCCGGGTTGAGAGACACCACGCACAGCACGTAGTCCTCACCGTCTCGCTTGGAGTAGGCCAACACTTGATCGTCGAGCGCGGTGTGGAAGTGGATCTGACGCAACTGCTGCAAGGCCGGGTGCGCGTCCCGGATCGCGTTCAGGGTGCCGAGGAGGACGTTGAGGTTCGGCTCGGCGGTGAAATCACGGGGGCGATACTCGTACTTCTCGGAGTTGAGGTACTCCTCGCGGCCAGGAGCCAAGGCCTCGTGCTCGAACAGCTCAAACCCCGAGTAGACCCCCCATGCGGGCGAGAGCGTCGCCGCCAGGATCGCCCGGATCGCGAAGATCGCCGGGTTGCCCGACTGGAGGTGGAAAGGGTTGATGTCGGGGGTGTTGACGAAGAAGTTGGGACGGTAGAAGTTGGCCATCTCACCCGACAGTTCGCCCATGTACTCCTGGATCTCCTGCTTGTCCACGCGCCAGGTGAAGTAGGTGTAGCTCGACTGGAAGCCCACCTTCCCGAGAGTGTGCATCATCTCCGGCGTCGTGAACGCTTCGGCGAAGAACAACACGTCGGGGTCCGTCTGGCGAAGCTGGGCGAAGATCCACGCCCAAAACTGCACCGGCTTGGTGTGGGGATTGTCGACGCGGAAGATCGAGATGCCATGGCTGATCCACAACTTCAAGATGCGCAGGACCTCGTTGTACAAGCCCTGGGGGTCGTTGTCGAAGTTGATCGGATAGATGTCTTGATACTTCTTCGGCGGGTTCTCCGCGTACGCGATGCTGCCATCCAGGCGCGTGGTGAACCACTCGGGGTGCTCGCGGACCCAGGGATGATCCGGGGACGCCTGCAAGGCGAAATCGAGGGCGATCTCCAAGCCCAACTCGTGTGCGCGGGCGACAAAGGCATCGAAGTCCGCGAAGGTGCCGAGGTCGGGGTTGATCGCATCGTGTCCGCCGTCGGCGTTGCCGATGGCCCACGGCGAGCCCGGATCGTCCGGGTGGGCGTCCAGGGTGTTGTTCTTACCCTTCTTGAAGGCGTGACCCACCGGGTGGATGGGGGGGAGATAGACGACGTTGAAGCCCATCGCGGCGATGGCGTCCAGACGACGGGCGGCAGTCTCGAACGTGCCAGACGTCCAGGTGTCGGTGGCGGCGTCGTAGCGCGCGCCTTCGGAACGCGGGAAGAACTCGTACCAGGACGCGTACAGCGCGCGCTGACGATCGACATACAAGGGAAAGTCGGCGGTGGGCGAGACCAGCTCACGCGGTCCGTAGGCGCGCATGGCCGTCGCGAGGCCGTGGCCGGAGGCCACATCGAGAAGGTCGGCGGCAGGTCGTTCGGGGATCAGCAGCAGCGCGGTTGCGCTCAGGATCGAGGCCTGGACGGGGTCGCCGGCCGCCAGGGCGTTCGCGGCAGTACGTTCCAGCAGGTCGCGACCCTCCAGGCATACCAGGGGGACATCGACGCCGACCGGCAGCTTGGCCTGGGCCGTATGGAGCCACGTCCCCCACGGATCCGACCAGCCCTCGACACGGAAGTGCCACAGGCCCTGCGTGTCGGGACGAACCCACGCCTCCCACGGATCCAGGCCGCGCGGTTCCAGCGGCTCCATGTCGTGACGGGTCTGCTGCCCGGAGGGGTCCGTAAGGATGACCGAGGCGTTAACGGCGTCGTGCCCCTCGCGAAACACCTTGGCCCGAATCGGGATAGCTTCGCCGACGACCGCCTTAGCGGCGTAGGCGCCCCCCTCGATGACCGGCTCCACCTTGGTCACGGGGATCCGCCCGATGCCACGCGGCGGGGTCGGGATCGAGCCCAACACCACCGCAATAGGGGGCTCGGACGCCGCGGTGCGAGGCGGCTCGGCGGCGGGCCGAGTAGACCGGCCACTGGGCCGCGGTCGGGACGCCGGGGGCGTTGAAGGCGTGGCGCTGGCCGGGGCTGCGGCCGGGGGCTGGGGCTTGCGTCGCGAGGTCACGCGCCCACGCTACTGCACCCCCGCACTGCTCGGCAGGGTCGTGTGACGCTTGTGAGAGACGTCTGCCGCCAAGACCACGACGGTCTGCGTGGGAACCTCGACGACATCTCCCGGCTCGAACCTCTCCTGCGGGAACTCGCCGGGCTCTCCGGTGTGCGCCACGAGGGAGTAACCGCTGGACCAAGGGGCTCCCGGAAGTGTCAGGCCCACCTCGCCCCCCGCGTTGAAGAAGACCAGGAATGCCTCCTGGGCATCGGCGAGATACATGCCAAGACAGCGACGATCGCCGTCGTGCCAATCGGCGATCGACATCTCGCCGCCGTTCTCGTTGAACCAGGCCGACTCCGTGCGGCCCAGGCCCAGCGCGTCCTCGCCCCTCACCTCGGTGCGGGAGCGGAACCGACGAGCTCGCAGCACCGGGTGCGCGGCGCGCAGGGCGAGCAGGGTGCGGGTCAGCTCAAGCTGATCGCTCCAGGCATCGTCGGGGGTCCAGTTCACCCACGAGATCGGGGAGTCTTGGCAGTAGGCGTTGTTGTTGCCGAGTTGGGTGCGCCCCATCTCGTCGCCTGCTGTCAGCATCGGCATGCCCGTGGCCAGCAGCAGGGTCGCCATCATGTTGCGGACGGTGCGGTGACGCGCCGCGTTGATCTTCTGGTCGGCGGTCTCACCCTCGAAGCCATGGTTCCACGAGCGGTTGTCGTCGGCGCCGTCGCGGTTGCGTTCACCGTTGGCCTCGTTGTGCTTCAGGTCGTAGGTGACCACGTCCCGCAACGTGAAGCCATCGTGGGCGGTGATGAAGTTGAGCGAACTGGTCGCTGGGCGGCCCTCATGATCGAAAATGTCCGAGGAACCCGCCAGCCGTGTGGCCAACTCCTCCACGCCGGACACTGCTCCCCGCCAGAAGTCGCGGGTGAACCCGCGGAAGCGGTCGTTCCACTCGCTCCAAGGGCGTCCCCAGCGTCCGACCTGGTAGCCGTACGGCCCCAGGTCCCAGGGCTCGGTGATCATGATCGTGTCGGCCAGCACTGGATCGGCCGCCAGGGCCTGCTTGAAGGCGTGGTCCTGATCGACATGGTGACGGTTGTCGCGGATCAGCGTCGTGCACAGGTCGAACCGGAAGCCGTCAACGCCCATGTCGGTCACCCAATAGCGCAGGGAATCCAGCACCAGATCCAGCACGCCCGCCTTGGACGTATCCACCGCATTGCCGCATCCGGTGACGTCGTAGTCGTTGCGCAGGTCGGAGGTGAGCCGGTAATACCCGGCGTGGTCGATGCCCCGGAAGCTCAGCGTCGGACCATCATGGCCGCCCTCGGCGGTGTGGTTGTAGACCACATCCATGATCACGGCGATGCCCGCGTCGTGCAACGCCGACACCATCTCCTTGAACTCGCGTACCTGTTCGCCGAGGGTTCCCGAACTGGAATAGGGGGCGTGGGGCGCGAAGAACCCGAGCGTGTTGTAGCCCCAGTAGTTCACCAGCTCCTTGTTGGCCACGAACGGCTCGGACACAAACTGCTGCAGGGGGAGGAACTCCACGGCGGTGACGCCCAACTCGGTGAGATGGTCGATCACGGCGGGGTAGGCCATCCCGGCATAGGTGCCGCGCAAGTGCTCGGGTACGGCGGGGTGGAGCCGCGTGAACCCCTTCAGATGCGTCTCATAGACAACCAGGTCTTCGGGATTCGGCACGGCGCGAAGCGGCCGGGGAGGTTCGGTGTCGGCCACGACGACGCTGAGGGGGACCGAAGCGAAGGAGTCGCGCGCATCAGGCAGGTAGTTCGATTCGGGGGTGTGGTCGCTGATGGGTCCGGCGTAATCCACGCCGCCCGTGATGGCGCGTGCGTACGGGTCGATCAGCAGCTTCGCCGGATTGAATCGTTCGCCGGTCACCGGGCTCCAGGGGCCGTGGACGCGGTAGCCGTAGCGCTGCCCTGCCTCCACGCCGGGCAGGAACACCATCCATACGCCGTCGGGCTGGCGGGTGAGATCGTGGTTCGTCTGTTGGCGATCCGCGTCCACCAAAGCGACCTCGACGCGCGTGGCACGCGGCGCCCACAAGGCGAAATCCGTGCCACCCTCGTGGACGTGCGCACCCAGAAGGGAGGAGTCGACCGGTGGTGTCAGGGCCGTGGTCACTGAGTTCGCTCTTTCGTCGTCGGCAAGGGGAGGCGGCGACCCATTCTGCCTCAGGCCGGGGAGGGGTTCCACTTGCCGAACCGCGTGCCGCCTAGACTGCCGCCGGAGGACATGATGCGTCACTATCTGGATCACGCTGCGACATCACCGCTGCGTCCCTCGGCGCTGCACGCCATGACGTCGGCGTGGTCGCAGATCGGCAACCCGAGTTCGCAGCACACCAGCGGCCGCGCCGCGCACGCCCTCTTGGAAGACGCCCGCGAGCAACTCGCCGAGGCGGTGGATGCGCATCCGAGCGAGGTCATCTTCACCGGCGGCGGAACGGAAGCCGACAACATGGTGGTGCTGGGCGGCGCGACGGCAGGACGCAGTGAGGGACGGCCCCAGGTGGCCGTTTCGGCGGTGGAGCATCCCGCAGTCCTTGCGGCCGCCCATGCGCTGGGGGCTGCCGCGCACATCCTCCACGTCGATACGACCGGACGCGTGACGGAGCCCTCGCTCGCGGGCCTGGCCCCCAACACAGCCTGGGTGTCGGTGATGTGGGTCAACAACGAAACGGGCACGATCCAACCCTTGGCGTCGGTCGTCGAGGCCGCCCGTCGCGTGGGTGCATCGGTGCACAGTGACGCGGTGCAAGCGTTGCCGCACCTGAACGTGTCCTTTGCCGACTCCGGCCTGGACGCGATGACCATCAGTGCGCACAAACTCGGCGGACCCGTCGGCGTCGGGGCGCTGATCGCTCGGCGTGACGCCCCCCTCGCCCCCGTCTCGCGCGGCGGGGAGCAGGAGCGGCGGTTGCGCTCGGGCACGGTCCCCGTCGCCCTCGCGGCGGGATTCGCTGCCGCGGCAGCCGAGACGGTGGCGCACCGCGCCGACGAATCGCAGCGTCTGGCTGTGCTGCGCGCGCGCCTGGTCGCTGGCCTGGAAGCGCTGCCGCGGGTGCACGTCAACGGTGGCGAGGCTGTCGGCCCGGCGATCGTGAACGCCACCTTCGAGGGCACGCGCGCCGACGATCTGCTCCTCATGCTGGACGCGGCAGGCGTGGACGCCTCGACCGGTTCGGCCTGCACCGCGGGGGTCCACCAACCCAGCGAGGTGCTGCTCGCCATGGGGTGTAGCGAAGCCGAGGCGTCCGCGTCCCTGCGCTTCTCGCTGGGGTGGACCAGCACGGACGCCGACGTGGACGCGGTCCTCGCGCTCCTCCCCGACGCCCTCGTGCGGGCGCGGGCCGCCGCGAAGCGGTGAGGGAGACCGCCTAGACTCGGTGACCGGTCGAGCGGCTCGACCGTGGAGGCAGGAGGGGCAATGCGGGTCTTGGTGGCGATGTCGGGCGGTGTCGACTCGTCCGTGGCGGCGGCGCGGATGGTTGCCGACGGTCACGACGTCGTCGGCGTTCACCTGGCGCTCAACCGCAACCCGCAGGCCTACCGCTCGGGGGCGCGCGGTTGCTGCTCCCTGGAGGATTCCCTGGACGCACGCCGGGTCGCCGACACCCTCGGCATCCCCTTCTACGTGTGGGACCTTTCGGAGCGGTTCGCCGCCGACGTCGTGGACGACTTCGTCGCCGAGTATGCGGCCGGACGGACACCGAACCCTTGCCTGCGTTGCAACGAGAAGATCAAGTTCTCTGCGGTGCTGGAACGCGGCCTGGCCCTCGGCTTCGACGCGGTCGCGACGGGCCACTACGCCCGGCTGGACGGCGAAGGGGAGCAGGCGCGTTTGTGGCGCGCCGCCGACGCCGCGAAGGATCAAAGCTACGTGCTAGGGGTGCTCACCCATGCCCAACTGCGACGCTCCCTGTTTCCGCTGTACGGGACGGTGAAAGCCGACGTGCGAGCCGAGGCCGAGGCGTTGGGGCTACGCACGGCCCACAAGCCGGACAGCCACGACATCTGCTTCATCCCCGATGGGGACACGGCGGGCTTCTTGTCCCGGGCGCTGGGGGAGCGTGAAGGCGACATCGTGGACACCACAGGGCGGGTGGTCGGCTCCCACAGTGGGCACCATCAGTTCACGGTGGGGCAGCGCCGGGGCCTCCACCTGGGGGTGCCCGCCGAGGACGGCCAGCCGCGCTATGTGCTGGGGATCTCCCCGGTCACCAACACGGTCACCGTCGGCCCGCAGGAGGGGTTGGCCATCACGCGCATCGACGGGATCCGCCCGACCTGGGCCGTGCCGAAGCCCCGCCTCGGCCAGTGGCGCGGGCTGGTCCAGGTGCGTGCTCACGGTGCGCCCCTGCCCGCCACGATCGACGCCGACGCGGACACGATCACCGTGACGCTCGACGAGCCTGCCTACGGGATTGCGCCCGGTCAGGCCGCGGTGACGTACGACGGCGATCTCGTCGTCGGTGCGAGCACCATCGCGGCGGCCCGGTAATGCGCACCTCCGGGCTGGGTTCTTTGCCGGGAGCCGACGTCGCCGGGGGCGTCCGATACGCGTTGGAGGCATCCTCCCTTCCGTGGCTGCCCGAGTTTCCCGCTCGGGGACCGTGGGCGGGCATGATCGGCCGCACGCTGGGCATGCTGGAGGGCATCGGCGCCTCCCTGCTGGCCGGGGAGTGGTCGTTCACGGCCGTCTCAGGTGTCGATCAGCGGCGGGCCCGCGCCACCATGCGCGATGACCTCGATGTGCTGGAGGAGAACGCCCAAGGTCTCACCGGGTCGTTGCGGGTCACCGCGGCCGGGCCCTGGACGCTGGCCGCCTCAACCCTCCTTCCGCGCGGTGGCCATGTGGTGGGGGACGCCGTGGCGCGCCGCGACCTGGCCCAGTCGTTGGCGGTCGGAGTGGGCGAACTACGCGAGGAGATCGAGCGACGCCTGCCCGCGGTCACGGTCGCGCTCCAAGTCGACGAACCGGCGCTGCCCGCCGTGTTGGAGGGCGGAATCCGCACCGAGAGCGGCTACGCCCGCTACGCGGCCATCGAGAAAGAGGAGGTCGTGGGGGCGCTGAGCGGGCTTCAGGGCGACGTTCTGCACTGCTGTGCGCCCGGCCTCGACCCCAGCGTCGCGGTAGGGGAGCACGGGGCCGGGTTCCGCGCGCTTTCCCTTGATGCGGCACTGCTGACGCGCGCCGACCTCGACCGCTGGGGGCCGCTGCTGGAGGCGGGCAAGGAACTATGGCTGGGCTGCGCCGACGCGAGGACGCCGCGGGCCCCGCATCCCGACGCGCTCACCGCGCGCGTGCTCCGGGATCTACGGCCCTTGGGCTTGGGTGAGGTGACCGCCGCCGCAGTGGTGCTCACGCCGTCGTGCGGGCTGGCGTCGTGGCCGATCGATCAGGTGGGGCCGCTGTTTACCGCGTTGCGCACCACCGCCGACCGTCTCGATGAGGAACTCACCCGCTAGCGGGAACGTCAGGGGCGCGCGGTAGGTTTCCTTCGTGACCGATCCCCGATCCCGCCACGCCGAGTTGGCCGCCCAGATCAACGACGCGCGTTTCCAGTACTACGTGCTGGACAACCCGACCCTCACTGACGCGAGCTTCGACGCGATGATGGCCGAACTGACGGCGCTGGAGGAGGCCGTTCCGGAATTGCGCACCCCCGACTCGCCTACTCAGCAGGTGGGCGGCGCGGTGTCGGCGACGTTCGCCGAAGTCGAGCACCTCGTGCCCATGATGAGCTTGGACAACGCCTTCTCCACCGCCGACGTCGAGCACTGGTACTCGCGCCTGGGCAGCGTCTCGGCGTTGCTGTGCGAGGTCAAGATCGACGGCCTCGCGCTCGATCTCGTCTACCGGGATCGACGCCTTGCGGTCGCCGCGACGCGAGGGGACGGCCGTTTCGGCGAAGACGTCACCGCGAACGTGCTCACGATCGCCGACATTCCTCAAACGTTGCCCGCGCACGCTCCCGACCTGCTGGAGGTGCGCGGGGAGGTGTTCATGCCGCCCGCAGCCTTCGCCGCGCTGAATGAATCCTTGATTGCGGCGGGGAAGGCGCAGTTCGCCAACCCGCGTAACTCTGCGGCGGGATCCCTGCGGCAGAAGGACCCCCGCGTCACGGCATCGCGGCGGTTGCGCTTCTACTGTCACGGGATCGGGGCCACCAGCGGGGAACCGGTCGCCACGCAATCGCAGGCCTACGCGGCACTGTCCGGATGGGGGTTGCCCATCAGCCCCCACAATGAGGTGGTGCCGGGCCTGCCCGAAGCCCTGGCCTACATCGCCCGACAAGAGGCGCACCGCCACGACCTTGAGTACGAGATGGACGGGGTGGTCCTCAAGGTCGATGATCTGGCCCGGCAGGCCGATCTGGGCAGCACCTCGCGGGCACCGCGCTGGGCGATCGCCTTCAAGTACCCGCCCGAAGAGGTCAATACGAAACTGCTGAGCATCGAGGTCAACACGGGTCGCACCGGCCGCGTCACCCCCTTCGGCGTGATGGAGCCCGTCGTGGTGGCTGGCTCGACGGTCGCAATGGCGACCCTGCACAACGCCCACGAGGTAGCGCGCAAAGACGTCCGCCCAGGCGACACCGTTGTTCTGCGCAAGGCAGGCGATGTCATCCCCGAGATCGTCGGCCCCGTCCTCGCGCTGCGTCCGGCCGGGTTGCCTGCTTGGGCTATGCCGACGCACTGCCCCAGTTGCGGGACTCCCCTGGTCGAGGTCCGCGAAGGGGACAAAGACCTGCGCTGTCCCAACACGCGCACCTGCCCCAGCCAACTGCGCGAACGGCTGTTCCACCTCGCCTCACGGGCCGCCTTGGACATCGAGGTGCTCGGCTGGCAGGCTGCCGACGCCCTGCTGGCATCTGGGCTGGTGACCGATGAAGGTGACCTGTTCGATCTGGGCCCCGAGGATCTGCTGCGCGCCGACTTCTTCACACGGATCGACCCCAAGTCCAAGCAGCGCGTCCTGACCGCGAACGCCACCAAGCTGTTGATGAATCTGGAGGCGGCCAAGCATCGCCCGTGGGTGAAGTTCCTGGTGGCCCTCTCGATTCGGCACATCGGCAAGGGAGTGGCTCCCATCGTCGCCCGCGCCTTCCCCAGCGTGGATGCGCTCGCGGCGGCCACCGTGGAGGAACTCGCTCAGGTCGAGGGGGTTGGCCCCACGCTGGCCGCCTCCGTCGTGGAGTGGTTTGCGGTGGACTGGCATCGCGCGATCGTCGAGAAGTGGCGCGCTGCGGGGGCGATCCTCGCTGACGAGCCTGCCGATGCCGAGGGCGCTGTCGAGGCGACGCCCGCCACGTTGACGGGGCTCACCGTGGTGGTGACGGGATCGGTACCCGGCTACACCCGAGACGGCGCCAAGGAGGCCATTCTCGCCCACGGGGGCAAGGCAGCCGGGTCGGTGTCGAGCAAGACGTCGGTGCTGGTGGCAGGGGAGTCGTCCGGTTCGAAGTACGCCAAGGCCGAGGCGCTCGGCGTCCCGATCTTGCCGGCCGAACGCTTCGCCGACCTGCTCACCTCCGGGGCTGCGGCCTACGCCGGTGACGCGCCGGCCGCCGAGTAGGCTGGTGGGCGTGGAGGGACTCAACAGCGACCTGGACTTGAACGGTGACGTGTCGCCCCGCGTCATGCCCGTCGTGGGCGAATGGGGTCCAGCCGACGTCCCATCGACGCGCAGCAAGCAACGCCAGTGGAAGCTGGTGATCGTCGCCGCCGTGGTGGCTCTCATCGTCGTCACGCTGTTCGGCTACTTCGCCTACCTCCAACTGCGCGGCTTCTGACCTCGCCTGAGGCGGGCACGCGTCGGCGACCGGACACCTCAGTGAGGCCGGCGGCCAGAGACCAGAGCGATCCGGACGCAGCCTCGGATCGGGTGCTCGACCGGCCAGGTCAGGCGTGCGGAGTGGGCGCCAACGCGACGCGGTCACTGGCCAGCATCGCCAAGTGGCGCAGGCGGGCGACCTCAGACGCGCGGAACTCCGGCCCGGAACGCCCCACCACCAGGACGCAACCATCGCGCAGCGGTGCCGTCACGGTGACCTGTTCCCCCCAGCCATCGCAGAACCCGGCGGGGAACTCGCTGGTGTGAGCCGTGTCGACATCCCCGAGCAGTTCCCGTGCGAGACCTTCTCCGGGTGCCAGCGGGGTGCGGTGATGGACGCCGCCACTGGAGGTGTCCACGATCATCGCCCACGAGGAATGGAACGCGGCAGGCGAGAGATCGGCCAGGACCTCACCGGCGGTGTCCGGGCTGGCCAGCATCGCATCCAGGACGTCGACATCGGCGGTCACGCTGCGGTTCTCGGGGTAGAAGGAGACCCACATCACCTCGACGTCGCTGAGCGAGGCACACGCGCTCACCAGGGTGTCGGGACGGACGCCTTCGGGGAGGTCCACCATGAAATCGTCGATGACCAGGCCGCCGCCCTTCTCGATGATCTCCACCGAAGAGATGTCGGCCTGGGCGTCGCCGAGCGCCGAGGCGACAGTCCCCAGGGAGCCGGGGCGGTCAGGCAGGATGACGCGCAACAGGTACATGGTCCCTTGATACCCGACCCGCTCCCATCCTCCAAGGGGACGCGGCGGTCGCGTCACAGACCCGTAACGCTGCAGGGTGCGTCGAGGGGGCGTTCTGCGCGTCGGCGGGCGCGACGGTGCGGAGGCCGGAACGCTCTAGGATGGCCGGGTCACCGATCCACACGTCAGGAGTGTCCGTGGCTCTGTCCACTGAGGAGGTCGCCCGTCTCGCCGGGCTGGCCCGCATCACCGTATCCGCCGAGGAGTTGGCCACGATCGCGCCACAACTCGACATCGTCCTCGATGCCGTCGCGTCGGTCTCCGAGGTGGCGAACGCGGACGTTACCCCGATGACGCATGCGCTGCCGCTGACCAACGTGTTCCGCGACGATGTGGTGCGGCCTGGGCTTACCCGTGAGCAGGCGCTCGCGATGGCACCCGCGGTGGAAGAGGACCGCTTCCGTGTGCCGCGCATCCTGGGGGAGGAAGCATGACCGACGTGATCCGCCTGACCGCCGCCGAGTTGGGGCAGAAGGTTGCGGCCCGGGAACTCACCGCCGTTGCGGTGACCCAAGCGTTCTTGGATCAGATCGCCCGCAACGACGACGCCGTCCATGCTTTCTTGTACGTGGACGCCGAGGGCGCTCTCGCTCAGGCGGCTGCGGTCGACGCCCGCCTAGACGCGGGGGAGACGATGGGCCCGCTCGCCGGCGTCCCGCTGGCGCTGAAGGATCTGTTCACCCAGGCCGGCATTCCCACCACGGCGGGGTCGCGGATGCTGCAGGGCTGGCGTCCGCCCTATAGCGCCACCGTGACGCAGCGCCTGATCGATGCGGGCATCGTCATCCTCGGCAAGACCAACCTGGACGAGTTCGCGATGGGTTCCTCCACCGAGAACTCCGCGTTCGGTCCCACGCACAACCCGTGGGATCTGGCGCGCATCCCCGGCGGGTCCGGCGGTGGCTCCTCGGCGTCCCTGGCGGCGTTCGAGGCACCCCTGGCAATGGGCACCGACACCGGCGGCTCCATTCGCCAGCCCGCCTCGGTGACGGGAACGGTCGGGGTGAAGCCGACCTACGGCGGAACCTCCCGCTTCGGCGTCATCGCCATGGCCTCCAGCCTGGATCAACCCGGGCCCTGCGCCCGCACCGTGCTCGATGCCGCCTTGCTGCATGAGGTGATTGCCGGATACGACCCGCTCGACTCAACCTCCATCGACGCCCCCGTCCCGCCAGTGGTGGAGGCGGCCCGCTCCGGCGACGTCTCCGGCATGAAGATCGGGGTGGTCACGGAACTGGGCGGAGAAGGCTACGCCCCCGGAGTGGAGCAGCGCTTCGACGAGGCACTCGACCTGCTGCGGGCGGCGGGCGCCGAGATCGTCGAGGTGTCCTGCCCCCACTTCAGCTATGCCCTGGGCGCCTACTACCTGATCATGCCCAGTGAGGTCAGCTCCAACCTGGCCCGCTACGACGGCATGAGGTATGGCCTGCGCGCGGGTGATGACGGTTCGCGAGGCACCGAAGAGGTGATGGCGCTCACCCGTGAGGAGGGGTTCGGCGCCGAAGTGAAGCGCCGCATCATCTTGGGCACCTATGCCCTGAGCTCGGGCTACTACGACGCCTACTACGGCTCGGCTCAAAAGGTCCGGCGGCTGATCGCCGACGACTTCGACGCCGCGTTCGCGCAGGTGGACGTGCTCGTCTCGCCCTCCACGCCGACGACCGCGTTCCGGATCGGAGAGCGCATCGATGATCCCCTGGCGATGTACAAGTCGGATCTGTGCACGATCCCGTCCAACATGGCAGGCAACGCGTCCGGTTCTTTCCCGGCGGGTCTTGCCCCCGAAGATGGGCTGCCGGTCGGCTTCCAGGTCATGGCTCCGCCGTTGGCCGACGACCGCGTCTACCGCGTGGGCGCAGCGCTGGAACGTGCCGTGGCCGAGCGTGACGGCGGCGTCCTCACCGATCAGATCGCGGCACGCTGGGTGCCGCAGGCGCAGGAGGCCTGAGTGATGGCAGAGCTGATGGATTACGACGAGGTGCTGTCCCGCTTCGATCCGACGCTGGGGCTGGAGGTGCACGTCGAACTGAACACCGCCACCAAGATGTTTTGCGCCTGCGACAACTCTCCGGGGGGCGAGCCCAACACGAAGGTGTGCCCGGTCTGCCTGGGGCTGCCGGGATCGTTGCCGGTCGTCAATGGCCGCGCGGTGGAGTCGGCGATCCGGATCGGTTTGGCGCTGGGCTGCTCCATCGCCCCGTGGAGCCGGTTCGCGCGCAAGAACTACTTCTACCCCGACATGACCAAGGACTTCCAGACCTCGCAGTACGACGAACCCATCTGCTTTGACGGGCACGTCGATCTGCTGGTGGACGGTCAGACCTATGGCATTGAGATCGAACGCGTCCATATGGAGGAGGATGCGGGCAAGCTCACCCACGCCGGGGCCAGCGGACGCATCCAGGACGCCGACTACAGCCTGGTGGACTACAACCGGGCCGGGACCCCGCTGATGGAGATCGTGACCAAGCCGATCGGTGGCCTGGGCGCTCACACCCCTGACGTGGGCCGGGCTTACCTGGCTCACCTGCGTGACCTCATGGTGGCCCTGGGGGTTTCCGATGCGCGCATGGAGGCCGGAAACCTGCGCTGCGACGTCAACATTTCGCTGGCTCCGAAGGGGGCGACCGAACTGGGCAAGCGCACCGAGACCAAGAACGTGAACTCGCTGCGTGCCGTCGAGGATGCGCTGCGTTACGAGATCCGTCGCCAGGGCGCCCTGCTGAGCGCGGGCGGCTCGGTGACGCAGGAGACACGGCACTGGAACGAGCAGGGCTGGACCAGCCCGGGCCGCTCGAAGGAACAGGCCGAGGACTACCGCTACTTCCCTGAGCCGGATCTGGTGCCGGTTGCGCCCAGCGCCGCCTGGATCGAGGAACTGCGGGCGACCCTTCCCGAACCGCCCGCCCAGCGCCGAGCCCGGCTGCAAACGCAATGGGGTTTCACCGATCTGGAAATGCGCGACGTGGTCGGCACGTCTGGGTCGTTGGATCTCATCGACGCCACCGTGGGCGTGGGAGCGTCGGCGTCCTCGGCGCGCAAGTGGTGGCTGGGCGAATTGGCGCGCCGTGCCAACGAAACAGACGCTGAACTGGCAGACCTCCCCATCACCCCGGCGCAAGTGGCGCGCGTCCAGGCTTTGGTGGATGCCGGGACGTTAACTGACAAGCTCGCTCGTTCGGTGTTCGAGGGCGTCCTCGCCGGAGAGGGCGACCCGGACGCGGTCGTCGCCTCTCGGGGGCTAGCTGTGGTCTCCGATGACGGGGCGCTGGGGGAGGCCGTCGATGCCGTCATCGCCGCACAGCCGGATGTCGCCGACAAGATCCGGGCCGGAAAGGTTCAGGCTGCCGGAGCGTTGATCGGTGCCGTCATGAAGGCGATGCGCGGTCAGGCGGACGCGGCCCGCGTGCGTGAACTGATCTTGGAGCGGTTGGCCTAAGGATGGGGGAGCAGCAGCGGAAGCTGGCCGACTGGGTGCTGGTCGTCATCACCGTCGGGGTGCAGTTCTGGGCGCTGTATGCCCCCAGCCTGCCCGATGTCGGTGTGGACGGGATCCCGTTCGTCGACAAGATCGGCCACATCATCATCTTCGCCCTGGCGACGTGGGCGCTGCTGCGGGTGTTCGATCTGCGCCTGGTGATGGCGCTGATGGTGGTTCAACTCGTCGTCAGTGAGGTCGTCCAGGGGCTGTTCCTCCCTGGCCGGAGCGGGGATATCGGCGACGCGATCGCAGACGCCGTCGGGATCGCGGTCGGCTGGTGGACGTGGCGCACGGCAACCCTGCAGGACGGCGACGGCAACACGCAGACGGGATCCGGGCCCGAGGCCTAAGCTGGCAACACCGTTGCCTGCAACCGTCGAAAGGTCGTTGATGGAACTCCGCGAAGATGCTCAGTGGTCCCTGGTCGTTCCCACCTCCATGGGGGTGCGGATCACCCCCGAGAACCGGGCACCCGTTCACACCAGCGACCGGTTCTTCCTGCAGGCCACCAGCGCCGAGACGAACGTCGCGACCGTCGTGTCCTACCTGGGTGAGCCCGCCAAGGTCCTTACCGCGTTCGTTGAGGGCTCTCCGATCTCCACGCTCATCAAAGCCGACCTCCGCAAGCGGAACCTGACCTATGAGGGCAAGGACTTCCCCCAGGGCGACGCGTGGGGGTACCGCCACCAGTTCAACATCGCCGACTCCGGGTTTGGCGGCCGGGCCCCGCGCGTGTGGAACGACCGCGCTGGCGAGGTCGGCCGCGATCTGGCCCTGGACCAGTTCGACCTTGATCGCCTGTTCGGCGACGAGGGCGTCAAGATCCTTCACCTGTCCGGTTTGATTGCCGCGCTGAGCCCGTCCACGTCCGCGTTCTGCGTGGCGCTGGCCAAGGCCGCCAAGGCGCACGGCACTGCCGTCGCGATGGATCTGAACTACCGCGCCACCTTCTGGAAGGGCCGCGAAGAGGAACTGTCGGCAGCCTTCCACGAGATCGCCGAGAACTGCGACATCCTCTACGGCAACGAAGAGGACTTCCAGCTGTGCCTCGGCATCGAGGGCCCGGAGGCGGGCGGCGACTCCATCGAGGCCAAGATCGAAGACTTCAAGGCCATGATCGGGCGTATCAAGGACGCCTACCCGAACGCGCACTGGATCGGCACGTCGCTGCGCGAAGTCGAAAGCGCCAACCGCCACCAGTGGGGCATCCTGCTGTGGAACGACGGCGAGTTCTACCTGGCCCCGCTGCGCGGCATCGACGTCATGGACCGCATCGGTGGCGGCGACGGGTCGGTGGGCGGCGTCTTGTACGGCATCCTGCAGGGTTGGAACGTCGAGAAGTGCGCCCAGTTCGGCTGGGCCACCGGCGCCTTGGCCGCGACCTCCCTCTACGACTACGGCATGCCCGCCGACGAGAAGCAGGTCTGGGACATGTGGAAGGGCAACGCCCGCGTCCAGCGCTGAAGCACGGACACAAACCAGCGACGCCGCTCCCGCCGGGGGCGGTGTCGCTGGTTTGTTGGTGTCCCTATCTGGCAGGTGAACCGGGGGACGGCCGCGGTTCGCTACATCCCTTGGTGGTGGGCGTACAACTCGGCCACATCGGCCTCGTCGCCGATGGCCCGCACCTCGGCCACGGACATGCGGCCCGAGGCGAACAGCAACAGTTCCGAGGGGACCCCGACGAGCGTGATGGTCGTGGCGCCGGGCAGGACGCGCAGGCGTTCGTGGGTGTCGCTGCGCTCCAACACGATCCCACTGGGGGCATCGCGCAGAAACAGCTTCGCCATCGAGGCCAGGCTGCGCGCCACCTGGTTCTCGAACGCCGGGGTGGTCACTCGGGGGCCGTTGCCGTTGGCGCGGCGTACGTCCTCGCCATGGATGAAGAACTCCGCCGTGTTGGCGAGTTCGTCGACACCCGGCAGGGCAAACAGGGAGGGCGGGAGCGGACCACGACGGATCCGGTCCACGAGTTCGCGGTAGTCCCAGCGGCGCAACAGCCGCTCGGTGCGCGAGCGGGTGACGCCGCTGAGGGCTGGTAGGAACATGCCGGGCATCGACAGGGGGTCATTTTCCCGCAGCCACAGATGCGCGGCGAGGTCGTGGGCGTTCCATCCCTCGCACAGCGTTGGTGCTCCCGGATCGACGGCATCCAACGCGGCGCACAGGGCCGCCCGTTCCAGCTTTGCGAATCCCATAGAGCGAGCGTAGTCGGCCCCGATGGGGGGAGCGCAGCTCCCGTCAGGCGATCGCCTTCCCACCCCGCCCGACGGAACCGAGAAGTCCCGTGGGCGACACCGTGGAACAATGGCGGGCATGTCTCACACGCTCGACCCGGTGATCGCCGGAGCCCTCAAGCGCAACGAGGCGGGGCTTGTCGCCGCCGTCGTTCAGGACGCCACCACAGGCGAGGTGCTCATGCAGGCGTGGATGAACGACGAAGCACTCGCCCGCACGCTCGCGACCCGCGAGGCGACCTACTGGTCGCGGTCCCGATCCGAGTTGTGGATCAAGGGCGCCACCAGCGGGCACACCCAGCACGTGCGCAGCGTCCAACTCGACTGTGACGCAGACACGGTCTTGCTGCGCGTGGATCAGGTGGGCGGGGCCTGCCATACCGGCGACCGGACGTGCTTCGATGCGCGCGTTCTGCTGGGGGAGGAGGCGTGAGCGTCACGATCACCCCCGACCTGGCCGGGTTCGCGGCCGCCGCCGGTGAGGGTCGTCGCGTCATCAGCGTCTGGACGCGGCTGCTCGCCGATGACCTCACCCCCATCGGGCTGTACCACCGCCTGTGCGGTCAGCGAGACAACACCTTCCTGCTCGAATCGGCCGAGGCAGGTGTCTTCTCCCGCTACTCGATCGTGGGCGTCAACTCCGCAGCCGTGCTGTATGAAGACCAGGGGCAGGCCCGATGGGCCGGGCGTCCACTCGCGGGCCTTCCTGAGGGCGGGGATCCGCTGGAGGCGCTCGCGGTGACCTTGGAGCGCCTGCACACGCCGCTGGATCCCGACCTGCCGCCGCTGAGTTCGGGGATGGTGGGCTACTTGGGCTACGACGTGGTCAGGCGCCTGGAGAACCTGCCCGACGCCAACCCCGACGATCTCGGCATCCCCGAACTCGTGATGATGCTGGCCTCTGACCTGGCCGTGCTCGACCACCACACTCGGCAGGTGTGGCTGATCGCGAACGCCATCAACTTCGACGACAGCAGCGAGCGGCTGGAGGCCGCCCACGCCGACGCCGTCGCGCGGGTGCAGGCCATGGTGGCGCGGCTGTCCGAACCGGCCGAGTCGCTGCTCGCCCTGCCGCCGCACGAACCGGACAGCATCGACGTCACCCGCCAGCGCAGCGAGCCGGAGTTCGCCGCGGCGGTGCGGGAAGCCGTCGACGATATCAAGGCCGGGGAGGCCTTCCAGATCGTCGTCAGCCAGCGCTTCGAAACCCCCTCAAAGGCCGATGCGCTGGACGTCTATCGGGTTCTGCGGCTCAGTAACCCCAGCCCCTACCTGTACCTGCTGCGGTTGGAGGGGCTGAGCATCGTGGGTTCCAGCCCTGAGGCGCTGGTCACGGTCGCGGACCAGCACGTCTTGACCCACCCGATTGCCGGGTCCCAGCCACGCGGAGCGACGCCTCAACAGGACGCCGAGAACGAGGCACGCCTGCGTAGCGACCCCAAAGAGCGAGCCGAACATCTCATGCTGGTCGACTTGGGGCGTAACGATCTGGGGCGGGTTTGCGTCCCGGGGACGGTGAGCGTGGTCGAGTTCATGCAGGTGCGCCGCTACAGCCACATCATGCATCTCGAATCGACGGTCACGGGCACCTTGAGTCCTGGCCGCACCGCGCTGGAGGCCACGCTGGCCTGCTTCCCCGCCGGCACCTTGTCGGGCGCCCCCAAGGTCCGTGCGATGGAGATCATCGACCGCCTGGAGACCTCACGCCGAGGCCTCTATGGGGGAGTCGTGGGGTACTTCGACTTCGCAGGCAACTCCGACGTCGCGATCGCCATCCGCACGGCCGTGCTCAAAGACGGACGCGCCTACGTGCAGGCCGGTGGGGGCATCGTGGCCGACTCCGTGCCCGCCTCGGAGGATCTCGAGTCGCGAAACAAGGCGGCCGCGGCGCTGCGCGCCGTCGCCGTGGCGGCTGACATCCGGCGGCTGAGCGATGCGGATTGACCCACGCCTGCTGGTCTCTGCTGCCGCCGTGGCGGGCTTGGCTGTCGGGCAGGCGGGTTGGTGGCGGGCCACCACGACAGGCATCACCGGAACACTGAACGATGTCGAGATCTCCGGCGCGGCAGGGACGGGCGGCCTGGCCGCCGCGTTGCCGGGCGTCGCGCTGGCCGCGGTCTTGGCGACGCTCATGCTCGGTCGCGTCGGAACGCGCGTCATGGCTGGGGCTGCGGCTGCAGCGGGTCTGGGCATGGCCATCCTCGGGCTGAGCGCTCCCGTGCCTGTCGCAGAGGCCGTGATCGCGTCCAACCAGGTGGGCATCAGCGTGATGGGTGAGCCGGTCTCGACACTGTGGCCGGTGGGTTTCGGGGTGGCTGGCGTCGGGGTCTGCGTCGCCGCCGCGTGGCTGATGTGGCGACCCCCCAGGCGGGGGCGTCCGGCGTCGCGACGCGCGTCGGAGATGACAGACCCACTCGCGGCTTGGAAAGCTATGGATGCGGGGGAGGACCCCACGACCAACGACGCCGACCGGGGCGCTGATGTCACCGGGCGGGAAGGAGAACTCACATGACGGTCGCGCAGGAGAAGTACCATCACGGTAGGTCCCCCGCGGGGTGGGCTAGTTCCGTCATCGCGATTCTTGGTTCCATTGTCGGCACCGTCGGGTTCTTCATGGACATCAACTGGACAGTGGTCTTCGTCGGGTTCGCGCTGCTGATTCTCGCGCCGATCGTCGGCGGGACGCTGCACAAGATGGGTTACGGAACGGAGTAGGCAACATGGGTGTCCTCGACGACATCGTGGTGGGGGTGCGCGAGGACCTCGCCGAGCGGCAGGCCCAGGTGGGGCTGACGGAACTGCAGACCATCGTGGCGACGATGCCCGCTCCCCGCGACATGCTGGGGCCCCTGGGCGCCCCCGGGCTCTCGGTGATCGCGGAGGTCAAGCGGAGTTCGCCCTCGAAGGGGGCGTTGGCCGACATCCCCGACCCGGCAACCCTCGCGCGAGCCTATGCTGCGGGCGGCGCCAGCGCCGTCTCGGTGCTGACCGAGCGTCGCCGCTTCGGAGGAGACCTGTCCGACCTTGCAGCGGTACGCACGGCGGTCGACGTCGGCATCCTGCGCAAAGACTTCGTGGTGACCGATTACCAGGTGTGGGAGACCCGCGCGGCGGGCGCCGACCTGGTGTTGTTGATCGTCGCCGCATTGAGTGACGCGGACCTGGCACGGCTGTATGCGCTCGCGACCAGCCTGGGGCTGACCGTCCTGGTCGAGGTACATACGGCCGAGGAGGTCCGGCGCGCGGTCGACCTGGGGGCACGCCTCATCGGCGTCAACAACCGCAACCTGCACACACTCGAGGTCGACATCGCCCAGTTTGAGAGGCTGTCGGCGCTCATCCCGCCCGATCGCGTCGGCGTCGCCGAGTCGGGGCTGCTCAGCGTTGCCGACGTGGAGCGGGTCGCGGCGGCTGGGGCGGACGCAGTCTTGGTGGGGGAGGCCCTCGTCAAGGACGGCGATCCACGCAGGGCCGTGGCACAGTTCATCGCGGCGGGTACCGCCGCACAGAAGGGGAAGTGATCGCGTGAGCGCACCGCAACGGCTACCGGATAAGGCTGGCCACTATGGGATCTTCGGGGGGCAGTACGTGCCCGAAGCCCTGCACAAGGCCTTAAGCGAACTGGACGCCGCCTTTGACGCGGCGATGGCCGACCCCGCTTTCATTGCGGAACTCGACGCCCTGCGGCGCGACTACTCGGGGCGGCCGACCCCGGTGACGGACCTCCCGCGCCTGTCGCAGCATGCGGGGCGAGCCCGCTTGGTTGCCAAGCGCGAGGATCTGAACCACACCGGCTCGCACAAGATCAACAACGTGCTGGGCCAAGCGCTCCTGACCAAGCGCATGGGCAAGACGCGCGTCATCGCGGAGACGGGTGCCGGCCAGCACGGGGTCGCCACCGCCACCGCCGCCGCCCTACTGGGGCTGGAATGTCGGGTCTACATGGGCAAGGTCGACACCGACCGTCAAGCCCTCAATGTGGCCCGGATGCAGTTGCTGGGGGCAGAGGTCATCGCCGTCGAGTCGGGTTCGGCGACCCTGAAAGACGCGATGAACGAGGCGATGCGTCACTGGGTCTCCACGGTCGACACCACGCACTACCTCATCGGCACCGTTGCGGGCCCCGCACCGTTCCCGCGGATGGTCCGGGAGTTCCAGCGGGTCATCTCCACTGAGGCGCGCGCCCAGATTCTTGAGCGCTATGGGGAACTGCCCTACGCGGTCGCCGCCTGCGTGGGCGGTGGGTCGAACGCCATGGGCATGTTCGCCGACTTCATCGACGATCCCGGCGTGGGCCTGTACGGGTTCGAGGCTGAGGGCGACGGCATCGCCACGGGGCGTCACGCGGCGTCCATCACGGGCGGGGGCGTCGGCGTCCTCCACGGGATGCGCACCTACGTACTCCAAGACGAAGACGGGCAGACGATCGAGTCGCACTCCATTTCGGCAGGGTTGGACTACCCCGGGGTCGGCCCCGAACACGCCTGGCTCGCCTCCACCGGGCGCGCCCACTACGAGCCCATCACCGACGTCGACGCCATGGACGCGTTCGAACTCATCACCAAGACCGAGGGGATCCTGCCCGCCATCGAGTCCGCGCACGGGGTTGCCGGGGCGCTACGGCTGGGCCGTCGGTTAGCTGAGGAGCAGCCCGACCTGGAGCCGCTCATCTGCGTCTGCCTTTCGGGGCGTGGCGACAAGGACGTCAGCACGGCCTTGGAGTGGTTCGGCTTCGACGGAACCCCCGATGAGACGGTGGGAGGTTTCTGATGACGTTCACCAACCCAGGACACTCAGGCCGCGCCTTCCTCGCCGCCAAGGAGCAGGGCCGCGCCGCACTCGTCGGCTACCTTCCCGTCGGCTACCCCGACGTGCCGACCTCGCTGAACGCCTTGAAGGCGCTGTGTACCGACGGCGACTCCCCTGGCGTCGACCTGGTAGAGATCGGCCTGCCCTACTCCGATCCCATGCTGGACGGCCCCGTGATCCAACGGGCGGGCACCACTGCGCTGCGTCGCGGCGTCCGCACCCGCGACGTCTTTGCTGCCGTCGAAGCCGTCGCCTCCACCGGGACGCCCGCGGTCTGCATGACGTATTGGAGCCTGGTCGACCGCTACGGGGTGGACGCCTTCGCCCGCGACTTCGCGAACGCGGGCGGTGCAGGTTTGATCACCCCCGACCTGACACCCGATGAGGCCCAGGAATGGATGGTTGCCTCCGACGCGCACGATCTGGATCGCATCTTCCTGGTCGCCCCCAGTTCGACCGATGAGCGCATCCTCAGCACGACGGCGGCCTGCCGCGGGTGGGTGTACGCCACGGCCATCATGGGCGTCACCGGCATTCGCACCACCACGAGTTCTGCGGCGCCCGAACTGGTCGCGCGTATCCGCACGCTGGCGCCCGACACCCTCATCGGTGTCGGGCTCGGCGTCAGCAACGGCGACCAGGCGCGCGAAGTGGGCACCTTCGCCGACGGTGTGATCGTCGGTTCTGCCTTGGTGAAGGCACTCCTGGACGCCGAGGACGCCGGAACTCCCGACGACACGAAGGCCCTGCGCCGGGTCGTGGGGGATCTGACCGCCGGGGTGCGGGGGCGCTGATGAACCCGATCGCGTCGATCCCCAGCCCGCCGATCAGCCAGTTCACGCTGGGACCGTTCACCCTGCACATCTACGCGTTGTGCCTGCTCAGCGGGATCGCGTTCGCGTGGTGGCTAGGGACGCGGCGCTGGGTGGCCCGCGGCGGTCTGGCCGAGACGTTCGAGACCATCGTGTTGTGGGCGATCCCCTCCGGCATCATCGGGGCGCGGATCTATCACGTGATCACGCACTGGGACGACTACTTCGCCCCCGGACGCAATCCGATCAGTGCGTTGTTCATCTGGGAGGGCGGGATCGCGATCTTCGGCTCCCTCATGGGCGGGGCGATCGGCGCGATCATCGCGTGTCGGATCACCGGGGCCCGGCTGACGTCGTTTGCGGACGCGCTGGCGCCCGGCCTGCTGGCGGCCCAAGGCATCGGGCGGCTGGGTAACTGGTTCAACCAGGAACTGTTCGGCGGCCCCGACAACGGCCCGCTCGGACTGGAGATCGATGTGGCCCACCGGCCCCCGGAGTACCGCGACGTTGCCACCTTCCAACCCACGTTCCTCTACGAGATGACCTGGAACCTGGTGGGCGCAGCGTTGCTGTTGTGGCTGGACCGCCGCTTCAAGCTGGGGTGGGGCAAGCTGTTCTGCCTCTACATGGTGGTGTATGGGTCGGGCCGGTTCTGGATCGAAGGGATCCGCACCGACTTCAGCTATTACTTCGGGCCGCTGCGCACCAACCAGGTGACCGCGCTGCTGATCGCCGTCGCCGGGCTGGTCCTGTTCCTGGTCCTGACCCGAGTGCGCCCCGGGCGTGAGCCGTGGGTCGAGCGTCGCGGGACCGGGGGGCCGGCGCACGTGGAGCAAAGCACGCCGGACACCGACGCCGCCGCCACGACGGCTGAGCACGAAGGTGGGGAGGGCACCTCCGCTACGCCGGGAGACCCCGGGCCCGGGGCTGTCCGGGGCGAGGGCGAGGCGGCGTCGCCTGAGGGAACGAGCTGACTCCCACACCCGTACTCTGAGGCTCGCGTCCGGATTCTGGACGCAGGGAATCTCCGGTTATGGACCGGCTCCGCGCGTGGCTTATTGTGTCGCTGCGCACCATGCGGTGTGGCCAGGAAGGTCGTCCACACAGGCGGCTGCCACAAAGCCCGCTGGAACGGAGACACAGATGAATCAGCTTTTCCCGCACCGCCCCGATGAGGGGCTGTACCGGCACGACTTCGAGCACGACGCCTGTGGCGTGGCGTTCGTCGCTCACTTGAGCGGCACGCCCACTCACGAGATCGTCGCCCAAGGCGTGCTCGCCTTGGAGAACCTCGACCATCGAGGGGCCACCGGCGCCGATGAGCGCGCCGGGGATGGGGCGGGCATGCTCCTGCAGATCCCCGATGCCCTCTTCCGCGACACGGTCGACTTTTCCCTGCCCCCCGTGGGCGAATACGCCGCAGGCGTCGCGTTCCTTCCGCAAGACGAAGTGGCACGTGCCGCGGCCAAGCGCCAGATCGAATACCTGGCGATCGAAGAGGGCCTGCGCGTCATCGGGTGGCGTGCGGTTCTCACCCACGACGAGACGCTGAGCCCCATTTCGCGGGCCGTCATGCCGCACTTCGAGCAACTGTTCGTGACCGGGCCCCGCGGCACCGCAGGTATCGACCTGGACCGTGCTGTCTACCCGCTGCGCAAGCGGGCCGAGCACGAGGCGGGGATCTACTTCGCGTCCCTGTCAGCGCGCACCCTGGTCTACAAGGGCATGCTCACCACGCAGCAACTGGCTGAGGTGTTCGACGACCTCAACGACGAGCGGACCACCTCCGCACTGGTGTTGGTCCACTCGCGCTTCTCCACCAACACGTTCCCCTCGTGGGAGCGCGCGCACCCCTACCGCCTGCTCGCCCACAACGGCGAGATCAACACGGTCAAGGGCAACCGCAACTGGATGCGGGCTCGCGAAGCGCTGCTGGCCACCGACCTCATCCCCGGCGACCTGAACCGGCTGTTCCCGATCTGCAACCCCGAGGGATCCGACTCCGCCTCGTTTGACGAGGTGCTCGAACTGCTGCATCTGGGCGGGCGTTCCCTGCCCCACGCCGTGCTGATGATGATCCCCGAGGCGTGGGAGAACAACGCCGACATGGATCCGGCCCGCCGGGACTTCTACAGCTTCCACTCCTCGGTCATGGAGCCTTGGGACGGCCCCGCTTCGGTGTGCTTCACCGACGGCACCCAGATCGGCGCCACCCTCGACCGCAACGGCCTGCGTCCGGGGCGTTACTGGGTCACCGACGATGGCCTGGTGGTGTTCGCCTCCGAGGCGGGCGTCTTGCCGATCGAGCCTGAGCGGATCATCGAGAAGGGCCGCCTGCAGCCGGGCCGCATGCTGTTGGTCGATCTGGCCGAGCACCGGCTCATCAACGACGACGAGATCAAGTCGACGCTGGCCGCAGCCGAACCCTACGGCGAGTGGATCGCCGAGCGCCTCGAACTCTCCGACCTGCCCGAACGCCAGCACGTCGTCCACAGCCATGCCTCGGTCACGCGCCGTCAGCAGGTCTTCGGGTTCACCCACGAAGAACTGAAGATGATCGTGGCACCCATGGCGCAGACCGGAGCCGAGCCGATCGGCTCCATGGGTTCGGACACCCCGCTGGCCGTCCTGTCGGACCGTCCGCGACTCCTGTTCGACTACTTCATCCAGTTGTTCGCCCAGGTGACCAACCCGCCGTTGGACGCGATCCGCGAAGAACTGGTCACATCGTTGCGCGCGTCGTTCGGCCCCGAGGCGAACCTCCTCTCGGCCGGGCCCCAGTCGTGTCACCAGATCGTCATCGGCTACCCCGTGCTGGATTCGGACGAACTGGCCAAGCTCGTCCGGATCAACCGCGACGGCAGTCAGCCCCAGTACGAGGCGTACGTGGTGCGCGGCGTCTACCGTCTGCTCGGCGGCCCCGACGAACTCGAACGCCGACTGGAGGAGATCTGCGCCGAAGTCAGCGCGGCGATCGACCGCGGCTGCCGGACGATCATCTTGTCCGATCGCCACAGCAACATCGACATGGCGCCGATCCCGTCGCTGCTGTTGACCGCGGCCGTCCACCACCACCTGGTGCGCGACAAGACCCGCACGCAGGTCGGTTTGATCGTCGAGGCCGGGGACGTCCGCGAGGTGCACCACGTCGCGCTGCTCATCGGCTACGGCGCGGCTGCCGTGAACCCCTACCTGGTGTTCGAGTCGGCCGAAGACCTGGCCCGGCGAGAGATGTTCGTCACCGTCGACCCGGAGACGGCCGTCAAGAACGTCCGCAAGGCCCTGGGCAAGGGCGTGCTAAAGGTGATGTCCAAGATGGGCGTCTCCACCATCGCCTCCTACGCCGGTGCGCAGATCTACGAGGCCCTGGGGCTCTCCTCCGCCTTGGTGGAGAAGTACTTCACCGGGACCCCGAGCCGGGTCGAGGGCATTGGCCTGCCCGAGATCGCACGCGAGATCCAGGCACGCCACGACGTCGGGTATCCGATCGATCGCCGCACTCAGGCCCACCGCACCCTGGCCGTGGGCGGGGAGTACAAGTGGCGCCGCGAGGGGCCGCCGCACCTGTTCGATCCGGAGACCGTGTTCCGGTTGCAGCATGCGACGCGCCAAAAGCGGTTCGACATCTTCCAGCAGTACACGTCGCGGGTGAACGATCAGTCGCGGCGCCTGATGACGGTGCGCGGGCTGCTGGAGTTCGACCTGGATTCCCGGACCCCGATCCCCGTGGAGGAGGTCGAGCCGATCAGCGCAATCGTGAAGCGTTTCTCCACCGGGGCCATGAGCTATGGGTCCATCAGCCAAGAAGCCCACGAGACGCTGGCGATCGCCATGAACCGCCTCGGCGGCAAGTCGAACACCGGTGAAGGTGGCGAGGATCCCGAGCGGTTGCACGATCCGGCACGGCGCTCGGCGATCAAGCAGGTCGCCTCGGGCCGGTTCGGGGTGACCAGTGATTACCTCACCAACGCCGACGACATCCAGATCAAGATGGCCCAAGGCGCCAAGCCCGGCGAGGGCGGTCAGCTGCCAGGCCAGAAGGTGTACCCGTGGGTGGCGAAGACGCGCCACTCCACCCCGGGCGTGGGGCTGATCAGCCCACCGCCGCACCACGACATCTACTCGATCGAAGACCTCAAGCAACTCATCCACGACCTGAAGTGCGCCAACCCGGTCGCCCGCATCCACGTGAAGCTGGTTTCCGAGGTCGGCGTGGGGACCGTCGCGACGGGTGTCAGCAAGGCCAAGGCCGATGTGGTGCTCATCTCCGGGCACGACGGTGGCACCGGGGCAGCACCCCTGACCTCGCTGAAGCATGCGGGGGGCCCGTGGGAGTTGGGCCTGGCCGAGACGCAACAGACCCTGCTGCTGAACGGCCTTCGCGACCGGATCGTCGTCCAGGTCGATGGCCAGTTGAAGACCGGCCGCGACGTCGTGATCGGAGCGCTGCTGGGGGCAGAAGAGTTCGGCTTTGCGACCGCACCGCTGGTCGTCAGCGGCTGCATCATGATGCGCGTGTGTCACCTCGACACCTGCCCGGTCGGCGTCGCGACGCAGAACCCGGAGTTGCGGGAGAAGTATTCCGGCCACGCCGACTACGTGGTCAACTTCTTCGAGTTCATCGCCACGGAGGTGCGTGAGCTGCTGGCGCAACTCGGCTTCCGCAGCATCGAGGAGGCCGTCGGCCACGTCGAGGTCCTCAAGACCAAGGAGGCCGTCGAGCACTGGAAGGCCGAAGGCCTGGATCTTCGACCGATCCTGCACCGCATCGAGACCGACTCGGCCCTGCATTGCGTCACTACGCAAGACCACGGCCTGGACGCCAAGCTGGACAACCAGTTGATCGAGCAGGCCGCTGCGGCCATCGCGGACGGGACGCCGGTGACGATCACCGGACGCGTTTCGAACGTGGATCGCACGGTGGGCACCATGCTCGGCAACGCCGTCACCAAGGCGACGCTCGGCAAGGGACTGCCCGAGGACACCATCGACGTGACCCTGATCGGCACGGGCGGACAAAGCTTCGGGGCGTTCCTTCCCCGGGGCGTCACACTGCGGCTCATCGGCGACACCAACGATTACTTCGGCAAGGGGCTCTCAGGTGGACGCCTGATCGTGCGGCCGGATGAGGCCTCACGCTTCGTCCCCGCCGAACAGATCATCGCGGGCAACGTCATCGGGTACGGCGCCACCTCCGGCGAACTCTTCATTCGCGGCCAGGTGGGGGAGCGCTTCTGCGTCCGCAACTCGGGTGCCTCCGCCGTGGTGGAGGGCGTGGGCGACCACGCGCTGGAGTACATGACCGGCGGCGAAGCGCTCATCGTCGGCCCCACGGGCCGCAACGTGGCCGCGGGCATGTCAGGTGGCTTGGCTTGGATCTTGGATCTGGACCGGTCACGTCTCAACACCGAGTTGGTCGACGCGGCAGAGCTGACCGATTCGGATGTGGACCGCATCGCCACGCTGCTGCGCAAGCACGCCGAAGCCACCGGCTCGACGGTGGCACAGTCTCTGCTCGATGAGGGCCCCGCCGCCTGGGCAGGACGCTTCACCAAGGTGCTGCCACGCGACTACGCACGCGTGATTGCCGCCCGCGACCAAGCGGCCGCCGACGGCCTGGACGAACACGACACGACTCAGAAGATGATGGAGGCCGCTCATGGCTGATCCCAGGGGCTTCATCAAGGTTCCCCGCGAAGTCGCCGAGCGGCGTCCGGTCACCGACCGGGCCGCCGACTGGGACGAGGTGTACCCGGGCTCCCCGGGGCGCGCCGTCTTGCCGATCATTCGGCAGCAGGCGTCACGCTGCATGGACTGCGGGATCCCGTTTTGTCATCAGGGCTGCCCGCTGGGCAACCTGATCCCGGAATGGAACGACCTCATCTACCGGGACGCATGGCGGTCGGCCACCGACCGGTTGCACGCCACGAACAACTTCCCGGAGTTCACCGGGCGCCTGTGCCCGGCTCCGTGTGAGACGGCCTGCGTGGTGGGCATCAACCGCGAACCCGTGACGATCAAGAACGTCGAGGTCGCGATCGCCGACAAGGCCTGGGATGATCGCCGCGTCGTGCCGGTCGTCCCGGAGTGGCACACCAACAAGACCGTCGCCGTCGTGGGGTCAGGGCCCTCGGGTCTGGCCGCCGCCCAGCAGTTGACCCGCGCCGGACACACCGTGGTGGTGTACGAGCGAGCCGACGACATCGGCGGGCTGCTCCGATTCGGGATCCCCGAGTTCAAGATGGAGAAGAAGGTCCTCAACCGGCGGCTGAAGCAGATGCGCCAAGAGGGCACCGTCTTCAAGCCACGCACGACTATCGGCGTCGACATCACGGGAGCGCAACTGCGCGACCGGTTCGACGCTGTGGTGCTCGCGATCGGCTCGACGGTCCCGCGCGATCTTCCCGCGCCCGGCCGTGACCTGGCGGGCATCCATCAGGCGATGGAGTTTCTGCCGCAGGCCAACCGTGTCGCCGTCGGGCAGTCCGTGGAGGATCAGATCGTCGCGACCGGCAAGCACGTGGTCGTCATCGGCGGCGGCGATACCGGGTCTGACTGCATCGGGACCTCCCTGCGTCAAGGCGCCGCGTCGATCACCCAGTTGGAGATCATGCCAGCACCGCCGCAGGATCGTCCGGCCGGTCAGCCGTGGCCGACCTATCCGATGCTGTTCCGGGTCAGCACGAGCCACGAGGAGGGCGAGGTCGATCGCGAGTTCGCCGTGTCCACCACGGAGTTCGTGGGCCGCGACGGTCAGGTGACCGCACTGCGCCTGACCGAGGTCGAGTTCGTCGACGGCAAGCTCACCCCCGTCCCGGGAACGGAGCGGGAGATCCCAGCCGACCTGGTGCTGCTGGCGATGGGCTTCGTCGGGCCGCAGCAGGACGGGGTTGTCGCTGAACTGGGTGTGGACCTGGATGCACGAGGCAACATCGTGCGGGCTGCCGACTTCCAAACGACGGTGCCGGGGGTGTTCGTGGCCGGTGACGCAGGCCGGGGCCAGTCCCTGATCGTGTGGGCGATCGCGGAGGGCCGCAGCGCGGCCAACGGCGTGGACGCCTACCTTCAAGGCTCCTCGAACCTGCCCAAGCCCATCCAGCCGACCGACCGGCCGCTGGTGGTCTAGACCGGTGCGAGGCGGGCGTTTCTCCCGAGACGATGTCACGTCTGCGGAGAGGCGCCCGCCTTCATCGTGGGACGACCACCGAGCCTGAACTCACCCCCGGGGAAGGCAGGGAGATGACCAGGTATGCGGTGCTGTTGCGCGGCGTCAACGTCGGAGGGCATCGCCGCGTGCCGATGGCTCGGCTGCGCCAGGTGATGACCGCCGCAGGGCTGGAGAACCCTGCCACGTTGCTGGCGTCGGGGAACCTGCTCGTTTCCAGCGAAGGGGAGGCGTCGCACGTGAAGTCGGTCGCCGAATCGGCCATGGCCGACGCGTTCGGGTTCAGCGTCGACACGGTGGTGTTCACGCAAGGGGCGCTGCTGCACGCGGTGGAGGCGTGTCCGTTCCCTGACACCTCGCCGGTCGCCATCGCGTTCTGTTCGGGGCGCATCGATCACGACGCGCACACCCGACTGCTCGCCCTGGCGGTCCCCGGCGAGGACGTGGCCGTCATGGGGGAGTTCGCCTACCTGCGCTTGGGACGCGGGCAGAGCTCATCGAAACTGGCGGCGGGAGTGTCTCGCGCTCTGGTCCCGCTGGTGACCACGGTGCGCAACCTGGCCACCTCCACCAAGCTCGCCCACGCCTAGGTGGCGCTGGGGCGCGGGGTCATCCGGAGCAGGGTGGATTTCCCGAACAGGCTCTCGACGAGATCCACCGCCAGGGTGGAGGTGGTGTTGCGGACATCCAAGGCAGGGTTGACTTCCACCACGTCCAGGGACCCCAGACGACCGGTGTCAGCGATCATCTCCATGCACAGTTGCGCCTCGCGGTAGGTCGGCCCACCGACCACCGGGGTGCCGACCCCGGGGGCGACCGCCGGATCCACGAAGTCCACATCGAGGGACAGGTGGACGTGGGTGTTCTCGTCCACGTCGGCCAGAGCACGACGCAGGGCCTCGCGCATCCCCACCTCGTCGATGAAGCGCATGTCGTACACGCTGAGACCCTGCTCGACGAGAAAGCGCTTCTCGCCCGCGTCGACGCTGCGCAAACCGACCTGATGCACATCGGCCGGTGTGAGGGCCGGAACCTGCCCTGAGAGCCCGGTCAGGATCTCGGGACCGAAGCCGAGAAGACAGGCAACCGGCATGCCGTGGATGTTGCCCGAAGGCGTCATGGTGGCCGTGTTGATGTCGGCGTGGGCGTCCACCCACACCACAAGCAGCCGTCGTCCTTCGGCGCGGCAGTGCCGGGCCACCGCCGAGATTGAGCCCACCGCGAGACTGTGATCACCCCCGAGCAGGATCGGCAGGCGACCACGATGCAAAGCGTCGGCGACGGCGTCGCGCACGGCGATGTTCCACGCGGTGACCTCGGGAAGATGCCGGTACCCATCGACCGGGCTCAACCGGGGATTGGGCGGGCCCACGAGGTCCCCGACGTCTTCGACATCGTGACCCAGGGCGGCCAGCGCGGTGCCGATCCCGGCGATGCGGAGCCCACCGGGGCCCAGCCTGCAACCGGGAACGCTGGCGCCGACATCGGTGGGTGCGCCGATCAGGGAAAGGTCCACGGGGGTGCTCCTGACGCTCGTCGAAGGTGATCCGTGGGCAGTCTTCGCTGCGCGGGAGGCGAACGCAAGCAGGCGCCCCGACGCACCGCGGCACTGCGTCGGGGATTGTCGCCAGCACCGGCTAGGGTTGGGCCCCTGGGAGGTTGAACCACACTTATGGGCGACGAATTCGTTCACCTGCACTGCCACTCGGAGTTCTCGATGCTGGACGGTGCCGCACGTCTCAAAGACCTGGTCAAGAGCTGTGAGCAGATGGGCATGCGTGCCCTGGCGATCACCGATCACGGCAACCTATTTGGCGCGCACGAGTGGTACGCCACGGCCAAGGGGAGTTCCGTCAAGCCGATCATCGGCCTGGAGTCCTATCTGACGCCGAAGACGCACCGCAGCGAGCGCAAGCGCGTCCAGTTCGGCGACGGTACCGGCGACGACGTCGCGTCCAAGGGCGCCTACACCCACATGACGATGTGGGCCTCCAACAAGGAGGGCATGCACAACCTGTTCCGGTTGAGTTCGCTGTCGTCGCTGGAGGGGTTCTTCTACAAGCCCCGCGCCGACCGTGAATTGCTGAACCGTTACGCGCCGGGGCTCATCGCCACCACGGGATGCCCTTCTGGTGAGGTGCAGACCTACCTGCGGCTAGGCCAGTACGAGCAGGCGGTGGAGTCGGCGGCCGAGTTCCGTGACATCTTCGGCAAGGGCAACTTCTACGTCGAGTTGATGGATCACGGCCTCGACATCGAGACCCGCGTCCGGGCTGATCTGCTGCGGCTGGCCAAGCAACTCGACCTGCCGCTGGTCGCGACCAACGACCTGCACTACGTGCACGCCGAGGACGCCGAGGACCACGACACCCTCTTGTGCGTGAGCGCCGGTTCGAACAAGGACACCCCTGGCCGGTTCAAGTTCGACGGGTCGGGCTACTACCTCAAGAGCCCCGCGGAGATGCGGCAACTGTTCAGCAATCTCCCCGAGGCCTGCGACAACACCTTGGAGATCGCCGAGCGGTGCAGCACCGAGTTCGATGAGGGCACAGGCATCTACATGCCTGCCTTCCCGGTGCCCGAAGGGGAAACCGAAGAGTCCTGGTTCGTCAAAGAGGTCGACCGTGGCCTGCACGAACGCTTCCCCGATGGCGTCCCCGAGTACGCGATCCGCCAAGCCGAGTACGAGGAAGGCATCATCATCGGCAAGGGCTACGCCGGGTACTTCCTGGTGGTGGCCGACTACATCTTGTGGGCGAAGAACAACGGCATTCGGGTGGGGCCCGGGCGTGGGTCGGGCGCCGGTTCGATGTGCGCGTTCGCGATGCGGATCACCGATCTCGACCCGCACCCCCACGGCCTGATCTTCGAGCGCTTCCTGAACCCAGAACGCCCCTCGATGCCCGACTTCGACGTCGACTTCGACGAGCGTCGTCGTGGCGAGGTCATCAAGTACGTCACCGAGAAGTACGGCGACGACAAGGTCTGCCAGATCGTCACCTACGGCACCATCAAGGCCAAGCAGGCGATCAAGGACGCGGGTCGCGTCCTGGGAAAGCCGTACGCGCTGGGTGAGCAGATCACGAAGGTCTACACCCCGCCCGTGCAGGGCAAGGACGTCGCGATCGCCGACGTGTTCAACCCCGAGCACGACCGCTACGGCGAAGGCACCGAGTTTCGTGAACTCTACGAATCCGAGCCTGAGGTGCGGCAGGTCGTCGACACCGCCCGCGGGATCGAAGGGCTGAAGCGGCAGTGGGGCGTTCACGCGGCTGGCGTCATCATGTCCAGCCGCAACCTGATGGACGTCATTCCCGTCATGAAGCGGGAACAAGACGGGCAGATCATCACCCAGTTCGACTACCCGACGTGCGAAACATTGGGCCTGGTCAAGATGGACTTCCTGGGGTTGCGTAACCTCACCATTTTGGACGATGCGGTGCGCAACGTGAAGATCAACGCCGGGGTGGATCTCGATCTGGACGCGCTGGCCCGCAAACCCGACGATGCGGACACCTACGACTTGTTGACGCGCGGGGACACGCTGGGCGTGTTCCAGTTCGATGGTTCGGGCTACCGGGCCTTGTGCCGGCTCATGCGTCCGGACAAGTTCGCCGACATCACCGCGCTCGGTGCCCTGTACCGGCCCGGCCCGATGGGTACCAACACCCATGTCAACTACGCCATGCGCAAGAACGGCCAGCAGCCGGTCACGCACATTCACCCCGAACTCAGCGAAGCGCTGGAGAAGTTGCTGGGGGAGACGTACGGCCTGCTGGTCTACCAAGAGCAGGTCATGCAGATCGCTCAGGAGTTGGCGGGCTACAGTCTGGGCGCCGCCGACTTGCTCCGGCGGGCCATGGGCAAGAAGAAGAAGTCCGTGCTGGATGCCGAGTTCGCGAACTTCGAACCCGGCATGAAGGCGAATGGCTATTCCTCCGAGGCCATCGCGGCCCTGTGGGAGACGATGGTCCCGTTCTCCGCGTACGGGTTCAACAAGTCTCACGCAGCCGCCTACGGGGTGGTGTCCTACTGGACGGCCTACCTGAAGGCGCACTATCCAGCCGAGTACATGGCTGCCCTGCTGGAGTCGGTGCGTGACGACAAGGACAAGTCGGCCATCTACCTGGCCGAGTGTCGACGCATGGGCATCCACGTCCTTCCACCGGACGTGAACGAATCCCAGGGACGGTTTACCCCTGTCGGCTCCGACATCCGCTTCGGGCTGGGGGCGATCCGCAACGTCGGCAACAACGTCGTCGGGGGGATCGTGGAGGCGCGTCAAGAGCATGGCCGCGCCAAGGACTTCAATGGCTTCCTCGATCAGGTTCCTGCGGTGGTCTGCAACAAGCGGGTCATCGAGTCGCTGATCAAGGCGGGCGCCTTCGATTCGATGGGGCACACCCGCCGAGGTCTGATGGAGATCTTCGAGCAGAAGGTGGACGAGGTCGTTGACCTCAAGCGCAACCAGGCCAACGGTCAAGATGACCTGTTCGGCGAGTTCTTCGGCGACGACGACGCGGGGGCGGGCGCGTTGGCCGCCTCCCCAGTGCCGGAGCTTCCCGAATGGGAGAAGATGACCCGCCTGGCTTTCGAGCGAGAGATGCTCGGCCTCTATGTCAGCGATCATCCGCTCCAGGGGCTGGAACACATTTTGGCCGCCAACAGGGACGTGAGCATCGCTCACCTGGGCGCAGAGGACGGCCCCAAGGAGGGCACGGTCACGATCTGCGGCATGATCACCGGCATCCAACGCAAGCAGACCAAGGACGGCAAGATCTGGGCCATCTTGACGGTGGAGGATCTGGAAGCCGCTATCGAGGTCATGGTGTTCAACAAGGCGTATGCGCCGGTGGCGATGTCGCTGGGGACCGACGTGGTGGTGCGGATCCGCGGGCGCCTGCGTGAACGCGACGAGTCGGTGGAACTCACCGCCTCGGATGTCTCCTTCCCCGATGTCAGCACCTCTCAAGCGGGCCCGGTGACGATCTCGTTGCCCACAGCCCGCTGCACCCCCGAGGTGGTAGAGCAGTTGAAGTTCACCTTGCGGCAGCATCCCGGGTCCCAGGAGGTCCGCTTGCGCCTGCTCAGCCCGCAGCGGGCGACCTTGTGGCGCTTGGATGATCGTCTGCGGGTGCAACACTCCGGCTCCCTGGTTGCGGACCTGAAGGCGCTCTTGGGGCCGTCGAGTGTCAGCGCCTAGCATGCAGACCATGGGGTTGCGGACTGCCGTGCTGCGGACGGCGACGATGGCGGTGCTGGCCGCGCTCGTCGGGGTGGTCTGCGCTCTGGTGTGGGCCAACCTTGCCGTCCTGCCGAGCTACGTCGTGCAATCCGACGGGCACGCGCTGATCGGGGACGACAGCCTTGCGGAGGCGTTTTCGGCGAACTTCTGGTTCTCGGTGATCGCCGTCGTGGGTGGGGCGGCGATCGGGGTCGCCTGCTGGATTTTGCTGCGTCAGTTGGGCTGGCCCGTTGCGGTGATCACCGCGGGGCTGAGCCTGCTGGCTGGCGGAACATGCTGGCTGGTGGGTGAGTTGATCGGGCCCGGTCAGTTCGCTCAGCGGCTGGCCTCGGCACAACCCGGGGAATCGGTGAAGATGGCCCTGGAACTCACCACACCGTCAGCGCTGGCACTGTGGGTGTTCGCCGCGATCGCCGTGCCGTTGTTCGCGGCATCCCTGGGGCCTGACCTGTCCCCCGAGGCTGCGCCGCCTCGGCAGCGCCGCCGCTTGCGAGGGCAGGCCGATGCCCTCAGCGACGATGCCTTCTCCGAGGCATCCTCACCGACGGCCTAGGCCCCACCGAAAGCCCCTGCAACGGCGCTCACCAGATTGCTTGCCCAACGCGCAGACGCGAGTGAGCGCTCAGGCGTGGGCGATGGGGGCGAAGTGGGCGCCGGTCGCTGCCGCAAGGTCGGCGGGAGCGATGCCGATCTGCAATCCTCGCTTGCCCCCTGAGACGTACATCGTGGGCCAGTTCTGCGCCGAGGTATCGATGACGGTCGGCAAGGCGGTGCGTTGGCCGAGAGGAGACACCCCGCCGAGCACGTAGCCAGAACTGCGCTCGGCCGCCTTCGGGTCGGCCATCTCTGCCTTCTTGACGCCGAGGGCCGTGGCGAGCTTCTTCAGATCCAGGCGCCCTGACACGGGGACGACCCCCACCGCGAGTTGATGCGGACCCACGGACACGATGAGGGTCTTGTAGAGGCGCTCCGGTTCGATGCCTGTCTCGCGGGCTGCTTCGGCACCGAAGTCATGGGTGTCGTCGTGATGGGTGTACTCGACCGGCTCGAAGGGGATCGCGGCGGCGATGAGCGCCTGAAGCGCAGGCGTCCCCGCCGGTGTCTTCTTCTTGGCCATGGGTGTCCTTTCGTTGGTTCCTCACCGCAGGGCCGTGACGGCCGCCATGAGCACAGGGGCGGCGATCAGCGCGGGAAGAAGATCGCCGACGGGGATGTCCTTGATTTTCAGGAGCCGGAGGCCAAGCGCGATCAAGATCACGCCGCCGGTGGCGCTCAGGGCGTCGATCTGCGCCAGGCTGAACAGGTTGCCTAGCCAGAACCCGGCCAGGGTCAACCCACCCTGCACGATGCCGACAGCGACCGCAGACACCAGGACGCCCCAGCCGAGGGAACTCGCGAAGGCCATCGCCGCGAATCCGTCGAGGGCCGCCTTGATGAGGAGTTGTTCGGCCCCATGGCCCATCCCATCCGACAGCGAGCCCAAGATGGTGAGGGGGCCGATGCAAAACAGCAAGGTGGGTGTCACGGCTGCCGACACGAAGGTGCCAGCTTCGCCCGTGGTCGAAAAGTGCGAACGCAGCCGCTCCGCCCCGTTCTCGAGGCGCTGCTCGATGCGCAGGGCAGAGCCGACCAGTGCCCCCACGATCAGGGAGCCGAGCACGATCAGGGTGGGCGCGCCCGCCCCCGCCGCCTCGCTCATGGCGGGCGAGGACAGGGTCAGAGCTGAACTGATGCCCAGCACCATGGTGATGAGCCCCAGAACGTCGGTGACAGTGTCGCGGGTGCGCGCGGGGATCCGGTCGCCCAGCAGCACACCCAGGCCCGTTCCTGCGGCGACGGTGACCACGTTCGCAACCGTGCCGAGCCCGATGAACATGACGCCCATACAATCATCCCTGTGAAGCTACGTGTGATCGATGTCCGAGGAACAAGCCCTGACTACCGCACCGTGGTGCCGCGGGGTGCCTTCGACGTCGAGCATGCCCTCGCGACCGTCAAGCCGATCTGCGACGCCGTCGCCGAGCGCGGCGAGCACGCGCTGGCCGAGTTCGCTGAGCGTTTCGATGGTGTGGTGCCCAGCCAGTTCCGCGTGCCCGTGGAGTACCTGGCTCAGTGCGCCAAGGAGCTTGCCCCGCAGGTGCGCGCCGCGTTCGAGGAGTCGATCCGGCGCAGGCGTGCCGTCGCGCAGGCGGAAGGTACCCCGGGGGTCGTCAGCGTCGAGGTCGCCGAGGGGGCGGTGATCGAGACCAAGACTTCGCCGGTTGCTCGCGTCGGTCTCTACGTGCCCGGCGGTCTGGCGCCCCTGTCCTCCAGCGTGCTGATGAACGTCGTTCCCGCCCAGGTCGCTGGGGTGGAAAGCCTTGCCGTAGCGACTCCGCCGAATGCGGCGTTCGGTGGCTGGCCTCACCCTTCGATCCTGGGGCTGTGCCACCTCCTGGGCGTCGATGAGGTGTACGCGGTGGGTGGCGCCCAGGCGATCGCCATGTTCGCCTACGGCGTGGAAGGGCTGTGCGCGCCGGTCGACCTGGTGACGGGGCCCGGCAACATCTACGTGGTGGCCGCCAAGCGGCTGCTGCGCGGTGTGGTGGGCATCGACGCGGAGGCCGGCCCCACGGAGATCGCCGTGCTGGCCGACGATCAGGCCGATCCGGCCTTCGTTGCCGCTGACTTGATCAGCCAGGCCGAACACGACCCAATGGCAGGTTCGGTGCTGGTCACCGATTCGCCGGATCTGGCCGAGCGCGTCAACGCGCTCCTGGCGGATCAGGTTTCGCAGTTGGATCACACCGACCGCATCGAGACCGCGCTGACCGGCCCGCAGTCGGCGATTGTCCTGGTTGACGACATGGAGCAGGGCCTCAAAGTCGTGGACGCCTACGGCGCCGAGCACCTTGAAGTGCAGACGAGGGACGCCCGCGCGGTCGCGCATCGGGTGAAGAACGCCGGCGCGATCTTCATCGGTCCGTGGGCCCCGGTGCCGCTGGGTGACTACTCGGCAGGGTCGACGCACGTCCTGCCGACGGCGGGCGCGTCCCGCTACAGCTCGGGGCTCACCGTCCGGAGCTTTTGCCGGACCGTCCACCTGATCGACTACGACGAGGCGGCCCTGCGTGAGGTCGGCCCCACCGTGGTGACGTTCGCCCGCGAGGAAGGCCTGCCCGGGCACGCCGCCGCCATCACCGTCCGGACGGCGCGCGAGCAGGGGGACCGCTGGTGAAGGCGAACCCCGCACTGGCCGACCTTCCGCTGCGCCCTGAACTGGTCGGCGAGGAGCCCTACGGGGCTCCCCAACTCGATGTTCCCGTCTGCCTCAACGTGAATGAGAACCCCTACCCACCATCGGGGGCGATGCTGGCCGACATGGCGCAGGCGATCAGTTCGGGGGTCTACCACCGCTACCCCGACCGTGAGTTCCTCCGGCTGCGCACTCAGCTGGCCGACTATCTTGGCCACGGACTGGGGCCCGCGAACATCTGGGCAGCGAACGGTTCCAACGAGGTCATGACGCACGTCCTGGGGGCCTTCGGCGGCCCCGGACGCCGGATGCTCACCTTCACGCCTACCTATTCGATGTATCCCGAGTACGCGCGCAACACGCACACCGAGTACGTCACCGCACCCCGTCGGGTGGATTACACGCTGGATGCGTCCGACATCCTGCTCGCGATCGCCCGCGTGGAGCCGACGGTCGTCGTGATCACCACGCCCAACAACCCCACGGGCACGACCACGCCGGTGACGGTCATCGCCGAGGTGCTGGCGAACACAGACGCGATCGTCGTGGTCGATGAGGCCTACCAAGAGTTCGCCCGCGACCCGGAGGCGACGGCACTGTCCCTGCTGGCCGACCACGGCAACCTGGTGGTGAGCCGCACCATGAGCAAGGCCTTCGCCTTCGCTGGGGGGCGCCTGGGCTACCTGGCGGCGGCCCCGGCCATCGTGGACGCCTGCCGGATCGTCCGGCTGCCCTATCACCTCTCCGCGCAGACCCAGGCCGTGGCGTCCGTGGCGCTGCGGCACGCCGACGAGATGCTCGCGCGGGTCGACGACCTGCGCGCCACCCGCGACGAACTGCTCCGCCGGGGGCCGCAGTTAGGGTTCGAGGTGGTCGACTCGGATGCCAACTTCGTCCTGATCGGGCGATGGGCCGACCGCCACGCCGCGTGGCAGCAGTTGCTGGATCAAGGAGTGCTGGTCCGCGAAACCGGGCCGGAGGGATTCTTGCGTGTCAGCGCGGGGACCCCGGAAGAAATGGCAGCGTTCTACGCCGCGCTGGCGCGCGTAGACGCCCCGAGGATGGGGGAGTGATGGCACGCACCGCACGCATCGAGCGCAGCACCAGCGAATCCACGATCACCGTCGAGATGAACCTGGATGGCACCGGCGTCTCCGACATCGCCACCGGGGTC
>RRZU012749909.1_pt1 | contig 71886 bp, 65 predicted proteins | sample 2165561 | NCBI WGS metagenome assembly RRZU01 (sample SAMN10456909, study PRJNA506462) | wastewater metagenome | isolation source: wastewater sludge | place: USA: Moscow, Idaho
GAAGAAGAAGGCGGATTTGACGTTGACGGCGCTGGATTGGTCGAACTCGGCCTCGGTCACTTCGGCGATGGGCTTCTTGATGACCATGCCGACGGTGTTGACGGCGATATCGGGCCGGCCCACGGCGGCGACGGTGTCGGCGAACAGTTTCTCCATCGCGGCGGCGCTGGTCAGGTCGGCCTGAAAGGCCACCGCCTTTGCGCCAAGCGCCCTGATGGCGGCGACGGTCGCATCGGCCTCGGCCCTGGCGGCGTCGCTGTTATAGTGGATGGCCACGGCCCTTGCGCCGGCCTTGGCATATTCGCGGGCCAGCAGCCCGCCCAGGTTCTTGGCGCCGCCGGCGATCAGGACGGTTTTGCCTTCGATACCGTTTCTCGACATGTGTTTCCCTTTGGTTCGATGGATCGCAGCGCCGAACGTCGCCGCCAGTGACGGGAAAACTGGACCCTTGCCGCCCCGATTTCAATTCGCCGCAATCCGACAGCAGTCGTCGAAAATCGCGAACAATAAGGGGCGGGCGCGGCCTAACCGGCCTGCCTTGTCGAAAGCACAGGTGGCGAACCACCACCCCAGCGCGAAAACAATGCCGTGAGCCTCTTGGGACTTGCCGCGTCATCACTTACATCCTCGGCGAAGAAAAAGAATAGCAGGGACCCAAAATGAGCTATACGAAATCCGCCGACGCCATCGCCCGACTGACACCCGAGCAGTTCCGCGTCACCCAGCAGAACGGCACCGAACGCGCCTTTACCGGCGAATTTGACGACCATTTCGAGCCGGGCATCTATGTCGATATCGTCTCGGGCGAGCCGCTTTTCGCCTCCAGCGCCAAGTTCAATTCGGGCTGCGGCTGGCCGGCCTTCTCAAAACCCATCGTCGAGGCGAACGTGAACGAGTTGCGCGACATCAGCCATGGCATGATCCGCACCGAGGTCCGCTCGGCCCATGGCGACAGCCATCTGGGCCATGTCTTCCCCGACGGCCCGCGCGACATGGGGGGCCTGCGCTACTGCATCAACTCGGCCAGCCTGCGCTTCGTCCCCCGGGACGAGATGGAAGCCGAAGGCTACGGCGAATATCTGAACCAGGTGGAGGCGAACTGATGAGCGAACGCGCAATCCTTGCCGGCGGCTGTTTCTGGGGTATGCAGGACCTGATCCGCCGGCTGCCGGGGGTCGAAAAGACCCGCGTCGGCTATACCGGCGGCGACGTCGCCAACGCGACCTATCGCAACCACGGCACCCATGCCGAGGGGATCGAGATCCTGTTCGACCCCACCCGCATCAGCTATCGCGACCTGCTGGAGTTCTTCTTCCAGATCCACGATCCCAGCACCGCCAACCGGCAGGGCAACGACCGCGGCACCAGCTACCGCTCGGGGATCTACTACACCTCCGAGGCGCAGCGTCAGACGGCGCTGGAGACGATCGCCGATGTCGATGCCTCGGGTCTGTGGCCGGGCAAGGTGGTGACCGAGGTTAGGCCCGCGGGCGATTTCTGGCAGGCCGAACCCGAGCATCAGGATTACCTTGAGCGGATCCCGAACGGCTATACCTGCCATTTCCCGCGCCAGAACTGGGTCCTGCCCAAGCGCGCGGCGGAATAGACCCAACCTGAAAAGCCATGCCGGACCCTTTGCGGGCCCGGCATGTTGGACTGCGCGCTGCAGGTGGGGGACAGCCGGGCCGATATGCGCGGGGCCGCCGGACATGGGGGCGGCAGTTCCCGCGATAGGGCGAAATCGGGCGTCTTCTTGTCCCTGATCGTGGGGGTGGCGGTCATGGCCTGCACCGCCTGAAGCCCCTTCGGGGCGTCCCGCAGACCGCCGCCCTTCACCCCGCCGCATTCGCGAATGCGACGCTGACGCGCAGACCGGGGGCGTTGTCCGCCAGCGTCAGCGTGCCGCCATGCAGCTTGACGATGGCATCGACCAGCGCCAGCCCCAGCCCGCTGCCGGGGGTCGAGCGGCTGCTCTCAAGCCGGTAAAGCCGGCGCAGCACCGTGTCGCGCTCGGCCGCGGGGATACCGGGGCCGCGGTCGGCGACGGTGATCGTGGCGCCCTCGATCGTCAGGGCAACAGGGCCGGGCGGGCTGTGGCGCAGGGCGTTCTCGATCAGGTTGGCGATGACCTGACCCAGCAGCGTGCGTTCGCCGCTGATGGTGGCGGGGTTGTGCAGGGTCAGCGTCAGGGCGTGGCCGGTTTCGGTTGCGGCGGGCTCGTAAAGCTCGGTCATGGTCTGGGCAAGGGGGCCAAGATCGACCGGCAAGAAGCGGGCGCGCGGACTGCCGCCCTCGATCTGGGCGATCTGCAACAGCGCCTGAAAGGTGGCGACGATGCCATCGGCCTCGGCCGCCGCGCGGTCCAGAACCTCAAGCCCGGGCGCCTGATCGCGGGCCTGATCCAGAAGCACCGCCAGCCGCTGGATCGGCGTCTTCAGGTCATGGGCGATATCGGCCGAGACCTGGCGCAACGCAGAAACCGAGGCCTCTTGCGCGGCCGCCAGCCGGTCGATGCCCGCGCCCACGCGGGTCAGGTCGTCAGGCGTGCCGGGCAGGGCAGGCAGGCGCGCGGTCAGGTCGCCCGCAACCAGACGCTCCAGCGTCTCTTCGATCGCGGCCAGCCGCTGGGCCGAGCGCAGGGCAAAGACAAAGCCGCCGCCAAAGACCAGAAGCGCCGTCGGCAGCAGGGTAAAGGTCAGGACCTGCAGAAAGACCTCGCGCAGGTCGTCGAAGGCGTCGGCATCCTGCCCGGCGACCAGATCGCCCCCGGCCACTTTCCTGCGCATGAGAATATAGCTGCCGTCGATTTCCTGCGTGTCGTCGCGCAGCGGCACCTCGGCCAGTTTCCCGGCGGGCAGGGGGCCAAGGTAGTTGCCGACCGGCCCGCCGGGTCCGTCATAGCGCAGGATCATGTGTTCGGCATCGGCCTGCGCGGCGGCGGCAGTGACCGCATCGGCGATGTCCTGCGGCCGGTCCGAGGCCGACAGCGCCTCGATCTGCTGTTTCAGCGTCGTCTCGGTCGCGTCCAGAAGCGCGCTGTTGGCCAGCCACCACGTCACGCCAAAGGCGATCAGGCTGATGGCCAGAAACAGCGCCGCCAGCCGCAGCGTCAGCCGCATCGGCGTGGTGCGCAGGACCTCGCGCCAGCGGCTCATGCGTCGATCCGGTAGCCGGAGCCGCGCACGGTCTTGATCAGTTCGGTCGGGTAGGGCTTGTCGACCTTGGCCCGAAGCCGCGAGATATGGCTTTCGACCACATTCGTCTGCGGATCGAAGTTCAGGTCCCATACCGCCTCCAGCAGCATGGTGCGGGTCTGCACCCGGCCCTTGCGGCGCAAGAGACATTCCAGCAGCGCGAATTCGCGCGGCAAGAGGTCGATTTCGACATCGCCACGGGTGACGGTGCGCCTGATCAGGTCCATGCGCAGGTCGCCCGCCGACAGCGTCGCTTCGGTGTCGCGCATCTGCGGACGCCGGCCAAGGGCATTGATGCGGGCCGACAATTCGCCAAAGGCGAAGGGCTTCACCAGATAATCGTCACCGCCCGCGTTCAGCCCCTCGATACGGTCGTCGACGCCGCCAAGCGCGGTCAGAAAGATCGCGGGCGTCAGGTTCTTTGCGGCGCGCAGGGTGCGCACCAGCGACAGCCCGTCCAGATCGGGCAGCATCCGGTCCACCACCAGCACGTCGAAATCGCTGGTCTGCGCGGTGATCAGCCCGTCGCGGCCATCGCGGCACAGATCGGCGACATGACCTTCCTGCCGCAGGCCTTGCAGGATGTAGTCGCCGGTCGTGCGGTCGTCCTCGATCACCAGAATGCGCATTCCGCCCCCTTCGTCAGGCCAGCCCCCGGGAGAAGGGGGCCGGCGCGGTATCGCGTGCGTCAGCCGTTGCTTTCACCCGCCTCGCCGTCATCGTCCTGGCCTTCCATGGACGGCGTCAGTTTGCCATCGGCCGCGTTCAGGATAAAGTCATGAACCGAGCCGTCGGCCTTGACGATCTCGACCTCGATGCCGCGGAACTTGCCGTCCTCATGGTCGGCGTCGATGGACATGACCTTGCCTTCGCCTGCAGCCGCGGCTTTCGCGGCCAGATCGGCCAGCGGCGCGCCCAGCATCTCGGGGGTCACGGCGTCGTCCTTGTCACTCTTTTCCCTCGTCTTCAGCACCTTGCCGGTGGCGGCATCGACCGTGACCTTGGAATATTTGGTCCCGGTCATGGTCTTGACCTCCCATGCGGGGGCGCCGTCCTCGTCCTCGAACTCGGCGCCGACGGCCTTGCCGCCCGAGGCGGTCTCGGCGGCCTTGATGCCGGCGACGATGTCATGCTGCGCCTTCTGAAAAAGGGCGATTTCGGCCGTGTCGTCGCTTTTGGCATAGGCAACCCCGGCCAGGCCGCCGGTGGAAACCGCAGTGGCGGCCAGAATGGTGAGAATGGTTTTCTTCATGCTTTTTTCTCCAGGTGGTCGCGGCGGCGTCTTGCCTGCCGATAAGGACAAGATGGGGCGGGGGCCTGACGAAAAGATCGCGGGCGGATTATCTGTGCGTAATGTTGGGACGGGGCGGCGAAGATCGAAAAAGCCGGCCGGGGCAGGCACCCGCCTGCAGATCACGGTTTCGTAGCTTTTGCCATCGCCCCACCGGCTGCATATCTTGTGCCGGCCCGTCCCGGGTCATCCCTGTGCAGGACAACCAGCATGACGCCCGACCACAACCCGGCCCACAAGCTTGCGACATGCAGCGTCTGCCACCAGCAGCATCCGGCCGCGCAGATGAGCAGCTGGTACGAGGTGCGCCCTTCGCTGTCGCGGCTGATCGCCGCCGATGTGCCGGGCTGGGACGAGACCGGCTATATCTGCCGGGGCGACCTGATGACCTATCGCCAGCGCCTGCTGAACGCGCTTCTCAGCGACGAAGAGGGCGAGCTGGGCGCGATGGAGGCCCGCGTCGCCACCGCGCTGGCCAAGGGCGATCTGCTGACCCCCGAGACGCTGGAGGAACCCGAGGCCACGCGCTTTGGCGAGCGCATGGCCGACCGGGTGGCGAAATGGGGCGGCTCATGGGGGTTCATCTTCTCATTCAGGGGCGTCATCATCCTGTGGATGATCGTCAATACCGCCGGGCTGCTGCGCCAGCCCTTCGACCCATACCCCTATATCCTGCTGAATCTGGTGCTGTCCTGCCTTGCCGCCTTTCAGGCCCCGGTCATCATGATGAGCCAGCGCCGGCAAGAGGCCAAGGACCGCCAGCGCTCGCAGAACGATTACATCGTCAACCTCAAGACCGAGATCGAGCTGCGCCAGATCCACGAAAAGATCGACCACCAGATTGCCCGCCAATGGCAGAGGATGCTTGAGGTGCAGCAGATCCAGATCGACCTTTTGAAGGACCTGCGCCGCTAGGCCCCGACCAGGCCCCGACAAAGTTACGGAAAAATAATCCGCCTGCCAGACGCGGATGAGCTTGCGGCGCGAAGATCGGCCCGAACATCGCCGCGGGGGCGGTGGCGAAAAGCGGGACAAGCGATGGAACATCCTGACATGCCGGCGGATGTCTCTCTGCGGAGCGCCTTCAACAAGGTGCCCGAGGTGACGGCCATTTTCTGGGCCATCAAGGTCATGGCGACAACGGTCGGCGAAACCGGCGCCGATTACCTGATCTTTCAATGGGGGCTGGGACTGCCCGCGACCTCGGCGCTGATGTCGGTGGTCCTGGTCGCGATCCTGTGGCTGCAATTCCGTCAGGACCGTTACCGGCCCTGGGTCTATTGGCTGGCGGTGACGATGGTTTCCGTGGTCGGCACGCTGATCACCGACAGCCTTGTCGATACCTACGGCGTGCCCTTGCCGCTGACGACGGTCGTCTTCGCCGTGGCGCTGATCGCCACCTTCGCGATCTGGTATGGCCGCGAAGGCACGCTGTCGATCCACGCCATCGACACGCCCCCGCGCGAGGGGTTCTATTGGCTGGCGATCCTGTTCACCTTCGCGCTTGGCACCGCGGCGGGCGATCTGATGGCGGAACGGCTGGGGCTGGGCTACCTGCCCTCGACCCTGATCTTCGGCGCGGGGATCGCGGTGGTCTTTGCCCTGTGGCGGCGGGACATCATCGGCCCGGTCACCGGCTTCTGGATCGCCTATGTCCTGACCCGCCCGCTGGGCGCCAGCTTCGGCGATTTCCTGTCGCAGCCGGTGACGAATGGCGGTCTGGGCCTTGGCACGGTGATCACAAGCTGGTTCTTCCTTGCCGCGATCCTGGCGCTGGTCGCCTATCTTGCCGCCAGCAAGATCGATCTGGAAAAATCGCGCAGGGTGTAAGCAAGGCCTTGAAATGACGACAAAGGGCATCGCTGCGGCGGTGCCCTTTTTCTTTCACGAAGGCCCCGCGCCATCACCCGTTGATCAGCCCCTCCAGCAAGGCTTTCATCCCTGCGGCGACCTTGAAGCTGTCGTCCTGATGGTCTTTGCGGCAGAACAGCTCGCCGCTCCACCAGCCGACATAGCCGGTCGATTTCACCGCATCGACCCAGTCCTGCAAGCGCAGCACCCCCGCGCCGGTCGCGACGTCGCGCAAGATCGGCTCATCGGGAAGGCCGCCGTCATGCCGCAGGGAATCGCACACATGGACGCCGTAGATCAGGTCCCGGTCCAGCTTTGCCACGCGCTCGGGCGTGTCGCCCGAGACGTAGCAATGCCAGAAATCGACCACCATGCGGATATTCGGGCGGTCGGCGCGGGCAATCATCTCGACCTGATCGGCAAGGCTGTTCAGGGGACACCAGCCGAGCGCCTCAAGATAGATCAGCAGCCCGCGTTCGGCGGCCATGTCCGCCAGCCGCGCAAGGTTGCGGGCCGAGATCGCCATCTGGTCGGCCCGGTCCAGTCCCAGCCCGCCGGCGTAGCCGCCGACGGGCAGACCCGCGGCATGGCGCCGGGCGGCGGCAAGATCGACGGGGCCGGTCAGCACCTGCACGCCGCCCGCACCCGCAAGACCGGCAAGGTGGAACAGCGCCTCGGCATCCTTCAGCAGGGTTGCCTCATCCGGGCCGTGCCGTTCGAGATCCAGAAGAAAGCCGATGCCGGGAATATTGACGGGGCGCAGGCGCGCGGCCAGCTCGGCCTCAGACCAGCCGGCGTCCAGAAAGGCGCGCATCTTGGCGGCGGAAAGCTCGATCCCGTCATAGCCAAGCTCCTGCGCAATGCGCAGGTCCATCGTCATCGGCGCGTATTTCGCGATCAGCGAATGCAGCAGGATCTGCTGGCGTGGCGCGGTCATGTTTTCCCCCTCATCCCCGTGGTTGCGCCGATCATCGCCCGCCGCCCGGCCAGGCTGCAATTTCGCAGCGCCGCGAATTCCTGCGCAAACTGACGCAGTCGCCGCGCAGTCCTGCGTCAATGGCGTGACCCTTGCGAAATTGTCAGGTGCAGGTGCGGCGGGCTTAATCGCGCCATCCAGCAACGGGGGACGGCATGGACGCGGCGGATTATGTGATCGTGGGGGGCGGCTCGACCGGCTGCGTGATGGCCTCGCGCCTGAGCGAGGACGAGGGCGCGCAGGTCGTCCTGCTTGAGGAAGGCCCGCGCGACCTGAACCCCTACATCCACATCCCCGGCGCCTATTACAAGACCGCGCAGGGCCCGCTGCTGAAACGCTTTGCGTGGGAACCCACCGACGCCCAGAACCGGGCCGAGCAGCCGACCATGGTGCAGGCCAGCGTGCTGGGCGGCGGCTCGTCGGTCAATGCGATGATCTATATCCGCGGCAACCCCGAGGATTACGCCGCCTGGGCGCGGCTGGGCGCAACCGGCTGGGATTATGCCGGCGTCCTGCCCTATTTCCGCAAGGCCGAGGACAACAACCGCTTCTGCAACGACGCGCATGGCACCGGCGGTCCGCTGGGGGTCTCGGATATCGACCATATCCATCCGCTGACCCGCGCCTGGCTTCTGGCCTGCCAGCAGCAGGGGTTGCCGCTGAACCCCGACTTCAACTCGGGGCAGCAGGCGGGTTGCGGGCTTTACCAGATCACCGCGCGGAATGGCCGGCGCAGCAGCGCGGCGGTGGCCTATCTGCATCCCGCGCGCAAGCGCAGGAACCTGTCGGTGCTGACCGGCGCCCGCGTCCTATCGGTGCTGGTCGAACGGGGCCGGGCGGTCGGCGTCGAATACCTGCAAGGCGGCAAGCTGCGCACCCTGCGCGCCCGGCACGAGGTCATCATGTCGGCAGGCGCCATCAACACGCCACGGTTGCTGATGCTGTCGGGGATCGGCCCCGCCGCCGAATTGCAGCGCCACGGCATCAAGGTCGTCCACGATCTGCCGGGCGTTGGCCAGAACCTTCAGGACCATATCGAGATTTCGCTGATTTATCAGCTTAATGGCCCGCATAGTTACGACAAGTACAAAAAACTGCACTGGAAGGCATTGGCAGGCCTGGATTATCTGCTGTTCAGGGGCGGCCCGGCGGCCTCGAACCTGATCGAGGGCGGCGCCTTCTGGTGGGCCGACCGGGCCGAGGCGCAGCCCGACCTGCAATTCTTCATGGTCGTCGGCGCCGGGATCGAGGAAGGGGTCGAGGCCGTCCCCGGCGGCAATGGCTGCACGATCAATCTTGGCCAGATCCGCCCCCGCTCGCGCGGCGAGGTGCGGCTGAACAGCGCCGATCCCGCCGACGCCCCGCGCGTGATCCCGAATTATTTCGGCGACCCCCATGACCTTGAGGCGATCACCGACGGCACGATCTTCGCCATGGAGGTGATGGAGCAACCGGCGATCCGCCGTTACATCGCCGCCCGGCAACTGCCCGAGGTCGGGCCGCTGACCCGCGACCGGGTGCGGCGCTTTTGCCAGACGACGGCCCATGCCGCGCTGCATCCCGCCGGCACCTGCCGCGCCGGAACGGATGACATGTCGGTGGTCGATCCGCAATTGCGGCTGCACGGGATCGAGGGGCTGCGGGTGGCGGATGCCTCGATCATGCCGACGCTGATTTCGGGCAACCCGAACGCGGTCTGCATCATGATCGGCGAAAAACTGTCCGACATGATGCGCGCCTGACCGGGCGTGACACACCGCGCCGGGCTGGCGCGGCGGGCGGCTTAGCTTGCCAGCGCGCGGACGCGGGCGGCAGCCCCGGCCAGACGCGTTTCGGAAAGCGTCCCGGCCGACACCGCGGCAAGGATGCGGTCGCAAAGCCCGGCAAGGTCGTTTTCGGCCGAGACCAGCAGCAGGTCGGCGCCCGCCGCCAGCGCCTCGACCGCGGCTTGCGGCACGTCGCGCTGGCCGCGCAGGGTGGCGATGGCGTCAAGATCGTCGCTGACGACCAGCCCCGAAAAGCCGAACTTGTCCCGCAGGCTGGCGATGGTCGGCTGCGACAGGGACGAGGGCATCGCCGGATCCATCGCCGGCACCAGCGCCGGGCCGGTCATGATCGCGCGCGTCCCCGCTGCGATGGCCTGCCGGAACGGACGAAGGCCCGGCTCAAGGTCGGCGGGCGTGCCGCTGACCGTCGCGATCTCGACCGCCGGATCGCCGTCGATATCGTGATGGCCGGGAAAATGCTTGGCGGTCGCAATCACGCCCGCGGCCTCGACACCGCGGATCCAGGCGCTGGCGATGCGGCCGACCTCGGCGGCGTCAGGGCCAAGATGGCGGCCCAGAAGCCAGGGATTGCGCCCCGTCACTACGTCCAGCACCGGCGACAGCAGCATGTTGACGCCCAGCCCGGCGGCAGCGCGGGCCATGGCGAAGGCGGCGGCCTCGATCGCTGCATCGGGCATGGCGTGCAGGGCATCGCCGCCGGGCAGTTGCGGCACCAGCCCGTGCAGCCGCGCGATGCCGCCGGGTTCCTGATCGACGGCGATCAGCGCCTTGCCGGTGCGCTGGCGGACCTCGGCCGTGGTCCGGGCGATCATGGCGGCGGTCTCATTGGCCTGCCGCGCGTCCGACATGCGGCGCGCAAGATATTCGGCACGGCTCTCGCCCAGAAGCAGCGACAGGCCGCCCTGATCCAGAAAGCGGCGCAGCGGCCCGGTCAGGGTCAGGTCCGGGATCGCGGGCAAAAGCACCGCATAGGCATCGGCTTCAAGGGTCATGTCACTGGATTTCCTTGCGTCTGTGGTCATCTGGCGCCGGGCGTGCGGTCGCGCAGCAGGCTGGCCAGATCATGGCCCTGCCGGACGGCCTCGGCAATCTCATGGGCGGCGTCGGTGCCGACCAGCGGCGCCAGCCCGGCGGCCAGTGCCTTGCCGCTGCCCAGGTTCGCGGCGCAGGCCGCCGGCACCGGGCGGATGCCCTGAACGCAGCGGCTGGCAAAAATCAGCGCCGCGTTTTCCAGCATACCAAGGCTGGTCAGCAGACAATGCGCGATCAGCGGCTCAAAGGCATTTCGTTGCAGCTGCCCGGCCTCGGCCGCCATCCCGACCGAGACATCGGCCCCGGCGACGTAGAAGGCGACCTGATTGACCATTTCCGGGATCACCGGGTTGGCCTTGCCCGCGATCAGGGGCGATCCGGCCTGCACGCTGGGCAAGGCGATCTCGCCAAAGCCGCCGCGCGGACCGCTGGAAAGCAGCCGCAGATCATTGGCGATCTTGGCCAGCGTGACCGAGATGCCCCGCAGCATCCCCGAGAACTGCACCAGCTCCGCCGGATTCCACGCGGCAGAGACCAGATCCCCGGCGCGGCGCAGGGGCAATTCGGTCAGGCGCTGCAACTCGCCGATCACGGCATCGCTGAAATCGGGCTGCGCGGCCAGCCCGGTGCCGACCATGGTGCCGCCAAGGTTCAACCGCGCCAGCCCCTGCGAGGCGGGCCAGATACGCGCAGCGTCGGCGCGCAAGGCGGCGGCGAAGGCGCCGAATTCCTCGGCCAGCGTCATCGGGACCGCGTCTTGCAGATGCGTGCGCGCCAGTTTCAGGATGCCGCCGAATTCGCCCGCGCGGTCGGCAAAGGCATCGGCCAGCGCCAGCAGCGCCCGTTCAAGCCCCGGCGCCGCCTGCATCAGGGCGATGCGCAGCGCCGTGCTGTGCACATCCGTCGTCGATTGCGAACGGTTGACGTCGCGGATCGGGTGCAGGTGCTGATACTGGCCGCAGGCATGGCCCATCAGCTCCAGCCCGCGATTGGCGATGACCTCGTTCAGGTTCATGTGGCTGGAGGTGCCGCCGCCGCCCTGAAACACATCGACGACCAGATGCGCGCCGTGCTGGCCCGCCAGCAATTCGTCGCAGACGCGCCCGATCACCTCGGCCTTGCGCGCCGACAGCTTGCCCAGCCGGTGGTTCGCGGTGGCAGCGGCCTTCTTGACCTGGGCCATGGCCCGCACCAGCGGCATCAGCGCGCCGATCCGCACCCCCGAGACCGGAAAATTCTCGGCCGCGCGCAGCGTGTTGATGCCGTAAAGCGCCTCGCCCGGCAGGCGGCGACTGCCAAGTTCGTCGGTCTCGGTGCGTGTCCAGGAAGGGGGGGAAGTCATGGCGCCTCCGCAGGCCGGTCGCTGTGCCTCAGGCCGTGGGATGCAGTTCCACCGCCAGCCAGACTGAATCGGTATCCGCGTAATAGCGATGCCACGGATAGGTCCACTGGTTCGCGCCCGTGACCCGGCAGAACGGATCATGCGAATAACCGACGGGCATGAGGATATCCTCATAAAGCGTTGATTCGTCGCGCTGGCTGAATTTCTGCATCCGGCCGGAACCGTGGATCTGGGTATGCACCTCAAGGAAGGGGTGCTCGTTATGGATGAAGCAGTCGGTATCGCCGGGCGACCACCACAGGTTCAGCTTCAGTTCGAACTGCTGCGGGGCCACGGGCAGCTTGCGTTCGTTGGTAAAGACCAGGGGATCGGTCGTCACCGTGCCGACGCTGTCCTGGGCCGAGATGAACAGCGGCGTGTCGCGCGGAAAGCTTTTGATGCGATTGCCGAGCCAATCCCAGCCACGGAACATGCAGCCGCCAAGGTTCGTCGTCTTGACGACCTTGATCAGCGCCGCGCGCTGGCCCTGCCGGATGGTGCCGCCCCGAAGCCAGGTGGATTTCCACGCCGGCACGATGGCCGGGTGGTCGGTGCCGGTCAGCATGGGGTCAGGGCTGAGATTGACGACGATGGCATCGTCAACGGCAAGGTCGCGCGGGTTTTCGACAAGCTGCGCCCGGATGAAGTCATCGGCAAAGGCGAGGTCGCGGATCTGGTTATGCATGGCAATGCGGCCCGGAATGGTTGGTTGAACTGCGCCCAAGACAGCATGGATCGCTGACGCAAACCATTGCGCGACCCCCTGAAACTTGACGCAGACTGACGCGGTTTCCGGGCCTGCCTGCGCAGGGTTCAGGGGCGCAGGGTTCAGGCGGGTTTGATCATGTCCGGGCTTTCGCCAAGATATTCGCGCGCCTCGCGCGGGATCGAGGGGTCGTTCATGTCCAGCGTCGTCGTCGATTGCAGCTCGGTCCGGCTCAGCAGGCCGGGGCGGCGGTAATGCAGCGCCGCGCGGGTCGCGAAGGGCTGGCGGAACATCGTCGCCGCCACCCCGCTGACAATGCCGAACATGAACCGCTTGGAGTTGCGCTGCACGTTGGAAAAGATGCCAAAGGTGAACTCGTTGCGCTGCACGGTCTCAAAGTCGATGGTGAAGACGCGATCCTCGACCGGGAAGGTGAAGCCGTGATACTTGAAGATGTATTCGGTGCGCGACGGGTCGTCGTAGCTGGGGAAGCGCTCGATATAGTAGTGGTTCAGGAAATCGCCGTTCTGGAAGATGCAGAAGGCCGAGCGCAGGATCTTGCGCGAATAGATCGACGAATACTGATAACGGTCGTAGCAGCCGACATAATCGCCAAGGTCGGTCTTGCCCGACACCGCCACCGTGTCCAGAAAGCGCACGACCTGCGGTGCGCGGCGCAGATGGTCCAGCACGTCGAAGAAATTGCCGTCGACAAGGGCTCGGAAATGCTCGTGCTCGGCGAACAGCACGTCGGGGCCAAGGCCGAAATAATTGGCGATGATGCGGACATTGCCCGATGACGGCATGTGCCGGCCCGACAGGTACTTGTTGAACTGCTGGCGGTTGATCCCCAGCTTGCGGCACACAAGCGAGATCGAGCCCTGCCGTTCGCAAAGCAGCCGCAGGTTCGCGGCAAAGGCGGCCTGACGGTCCAATGGGGCGTGCAACTGGTTCATGTTCCGACACCTTCGCAGGCAGTGCGTCAGTCCGCGTCATGAATCGCATGGATGCGAAATTGCGACAACCCCGTCAAGTCAGCAGCATCTGACGGACAGATCGCAGCACCTTGGCGCTGCCCGAACCAAGCGGGGAATTCATGAAACTGACCGGTGGACAAGTCGTAGCCAAAGCGCTGAAGGATTACGGCGTGGAATATGTGGCGGGCGTGCCCGGCCATGGCATCTGGGCGCTGTTCGACGCCTTCCTGCAAGAGGGATCCGAGATCCCCTTCATCCAGGTGATGCACGAACAAAGCGCCGTCCACATGGCGGATGGCTATTTCCGCGCCTGCGGCAGGCCGATGGCCTGCTCGACCTCGGTGGGGCCGGGGGCGGCGAACACGATCATCGGCCTGGCGACGGCCTATTGCGACTCGACGGCGGTGTTCTATGTCTCGGGCTCGCCGCAGACCTATATGCAGGGCCACGGCACCATGCAGGAGCTTGAGCGCCAGCAGGACAACGCCTTCCCCCGCATCACCGAACAGGTGACCAAGCGCGCATGGCAGGCCGTCTCGACGACCGCCCTGCCGACGATCATGCACCGCGCCTTCAACGAGATGCTGACCGGCCGCCCCGGCCCGGTCCATGTCGAGGTGCCGATGGATGTGCAGGTCGAGGCGGCCGATGTCGCCATTCACCCGCTGCGCACGCGCCTGCCGCTGGGCGTCGCCCATCCCGACCCGGCCGCGATCGAGGCGGCGGCCGAACTGCTGCTGACCGCGCGCCGCCCGGTCATCGTCGCCGGCGGCGGCGCGATCACGGCCAATGCCTCGGACGCGCTGACCGCGCTGGCCGAACGGCTGGGCGCCGCCGTCTCGATCACCTGGAACGGCAAGGGTGCCATCGCCGAGGACAACGCGCTGTTCATCGGCGCCGTCGGCCAGACCGGCACCACCTGCGGCAACCAGATCACCGCCTCGGCCGATGTGGTGATCTCGGTCGGCTGCCGCTTTACCGACTGGTCGGCCTCGTCCTATGCCAAGGGGGTGTCGTTCAGCTTTCCGCCCGGCAAGCTGATCCATATCGATCTGGACCCGCGCGAGATCGGCAAGACCTACCCGACCGAGGTCGGCATCGTTGCCGACGCGCGCATCGCCTTGCAGCACCTGCTGGCCGCCGTCCCCGAGGCCGAGGGCGCAAGGCTGCGCGAAGCCAATGCCGCCTTCCGCGCCGATGTGCAGCGCGCCAAGGCCGAATGGCGCGCCATGGTCGAGCCGCGCGAGACCAGCCGCGAGACGCCCTTCACCTCGCAGCGGCCGCTGGTCGCGCTGCGCAAGGTGCTGCCGCGCGACGGGATCGTGGTGGTCGGTTCGGGCAATACGCAGGGCGCGGTCAAGCAAAGCTTCCCGGTCTATCAGCCGCGCACGCATCTGACCTCGGGCTCTTATTCGCCGATGGGTTGGGCGGTGCCGGCGGCCATGGGCGCCAAGCTGGCCTGCCCCGACCAGAAGGTGGTGGCCATCGTCGGCGACGGCGATTTCATGATGTCGCTGCCGGAAATGGGCACGGCGGTGATGAACGGGATCAACGTGCTGTTTCTGGTGCTGAACAATCAGGGCTACATGTCGATCCGCGGTGGCCAGCGCAAGTTCATGGGCCGTCACATCGCGTCCGAGTTCAACCGCCATGCCGGCAACGGCCAGCCCTATTCGGCCGATATCGCCGCCTCGGCCCGCGCCTTCGGGCTGGCAGCGTGGAAGGTCGAAAAGGACGAGGAGCTTGAGCCCGCGCTTCGGGCGGCGCTGGACACCGACGGCCCGACGCTGGTCGAGGTGATCGTGTCGCGTGACGCCGCCGGCCCCTTTGCGACCGGCTGGTGGGATTTCCCCTCGCCTGCCTATTACGAAAAGGAACAGGACGCCTATGCCGAGATGCGGGCGAAAGAGCAGATGCTCTGACCCCCGCATCGGGGGCGGCCTGACCGCCCCCGGCATGTCCCCGACATATCCAGAACCACAGACAGAACCACAGATCGGGTGGCCATGGCGGCGCACCCAGCGAGGTAGAATTGCCATGATCCGGCATGTAAAGACCGCCCGCCTTCAGCAAGGCGACCAGACCGATCCCGCCGTTACCGATGCCGTCCGGTCCCTGCTGGCCGAGGTCGCCCAGGGCGGCGACCGGGCGGTGCGCGACCTCAGCATCCGCTTCGACGGGCTGGACCGCGACAGCTATCGGCTGACCGATGCCGAAATCGCCGCCTGCGTCGACGGGTTGAGCCGGCAGGAACGCCACGACCTGAACTTTGCACAGGACCAGATCCGCAACTTTGCGCAGGCGCAGCGCGACACCATGCTGGAGCTTGAGGTCGAGACCCTGCCGGGCGTCATCCTTGGCCATCGCAATATCCCGGTCCAGAACGTCGGCTGCTACGTTCCGGGGGGGAAATACCCGCTGCTGGCCTCGGCGCATATGACGGTGCTGACGGCCAAGGTGGCGGGCTGCCAGCGCGTCATCACCTGCGCGCCGCCCTTCAGGGGCCGCATCGCCGAAAAGATCGTCGCGGCGCAGGCGCTGGCCGGCGCGGACGAGATCTATTGCCTTGGCGGTGTGCAGGCCATCGCCGCCATGGGCTACGGCACCGAAACCATCCGGCCCGTGGACATGCTGGCCGGTCCCGGCAATGCCTATGTCGCCGAGGCCAAGCGGCTGCTTTACGGCAAGGTCGGCATCGACCTGTTTGCCGGCCCGACCGAGACGCTGCTGATCGCCGACGACAGCGTTGACGGCGAAATCTGCGCCACCGACCTTCTGGGGCAGGCCGAACACGGGCCGAACTCTCCGGCCGTGCTGGTCACCAATTCGGCAAAGCTGGCGCAGGATACGCTGGCCCAGATCGAACGCCTGCTGGCGATCCTGCCCACCGCCGAAATCGCCCGCCAGGCATGGCAGGATTACGGCGAGATCATCCTGTGCGACACGCTTGACGAAATGGTGGCCGAGGGCGACCGGCTGGCATCCGAACATGTGCAGGTCATGACCGCGGACCCCGACTACTTTCTTGAGAAGCTGACGAATTACGGCGCGCTGTTTCTGGGCCCGCGCACCAATGTGGCCTTCGGCGACAAGGTGATCGGCACCAACCACACGCTGCCGACGCTGCGGGCCGCGCGTTATACCGGCGGGCTTTGGGTCGGCAAGTTCCTGAAAACCTGCACCTATCAGAAGGTGCTGACCGACGGGGCCTCGGCCATGATCGGCGCCTATGCCTCGCGGCTGTGCCACATGGAGGGCTTTGTCGGCCATGCCGAGCAGGCCAATATCCGCGTCCGCCGCTATGGCCGCCAGAACGTCGCCTATGGCGCGGCACCCGATGCGTGACCCCGAAAGGGGTCCAATGACCCGAAGAACGAAAACGGGCCCGTCCTCGACATCCAACATGGGAAAACCACGATGAAACACCTCTGTTCCGCGCTGATTGCCAGCGCCCTTGCCCTGACCGCCGCCATGCCCGCCCGCGCCGAGACCCGCATCGAGGTGCTGCACCACTGGGTTTCGGAAAGCGAGGTCGCGGCGCTGAACACCATCCGCACGGCGCTGGCCGCCCGCGGCTATGGCTGGCAGGACAGCGCCGTCGGCGGCATGTCCGGCGGCAATATGCAGCAGGCGCTGCGCTCGCGTCTGGCCGCCGGCAACCCGCCCGGCGCCATGCAGTTCATCGGCTGGGAGGGCATCGACTGGTCGGCCGAGGGCGTCATCCGCAACCTCGACGCGCTGGACAAGGCGAACGGCTGGCAGGCCACCATTCCGCCGCAGGTGCTGCCCTTCGTCCGAAACGGCGACGACCTGATCGCGGTGCCGATCAACATGCACCGCCAGAACTGGGTCTGGGCCAACAAGGCCGCCTTCGACAAGGCCGGCATCCAGCAGCCCAGAACCTGGGCCGAGCTGATCGCCGATGGCGACAAGCTGAAGGCCGCGGGCATCATCCCGCTGGCCATGGGCGATGAGCCCTGGCAGATCCAGGTGATCTTCGATGCGCTGGTCGCGGATATCGGCGGCCCGGACTTCTATCGCAAGGCGCTGGTCGATCTTGACCCCGAGGCGCTGTCCTCGGACACCATGAAGCAGGTCTTCGACACGCTGCGGCAGGTGCGCGGGCTGGTCGATGACGGCTTCAACGGCCGCGACTGGGCGGTGGCCACCGGCATGGTCATCGACGGGCAGGCCGCGATGCAGGTCATGGGCGACTGGGCCAAGGGCGAGTTTCTGGCCAAGGGGCTGAAGCCCGGCACCGATTTCCTGTGCTTCGCCACGCCCTCGGCCACGCCTTCGTTCCAGTTCGTCATCGACAGCTTCGGCATGTTCAAACTGAACGACCCCGAGATGACCAAGGCCCAGGACGCACTGGCCGAGGTCGTCATGGATCCCAAGGTTCAGCACGATTTCAACCTGATCAAGGGGTCGATCCCGGCGCGCACCGATCTGGGCGTCGACGATTTCGACGACTGCGCGAAACAGGGCTTTGCCGACCGCGCCGCCGCCATCAAGGACGGCGCGATGCTGGGCGGCGCGACCCATGGCTTTGCCGCGCAGCCGCAATTCTCGGCCGTGTTCGGCGATGTCGTGGCGCAGTTCTTCGTCAACGACATGTCTTCGGACGATGCGGTGCAGATGCTGGTCGAGGGCATCGACAACGCCCGCTGAGCCTGACCCGCCCGCCGGCCGCCGTGCCGGCGGGCCTTCTTCGCCACGTTTTCCGGGGAGGATCGTCGTGACCCGAAAGAAAAGCTTCTCTGACCGGCTGGCCGAATGGCTGCCACGACTGGTGATGGCGCCAAGCCTGCTGGTCGTCATCGTCGGGGTCTACCTGTTCATCGGCTGGACCGGCTGGATCTCGGTCTCGTCCTCGAAGATGGTGCCGCAATACGACTTTGTCGGGCTGGAACAGTATTACCGGCTTTGGGCCACGCCGCGCTGGCATACGGCGGTGGCGAACCTGTTCATCTTCTCGTCGCTGTTCCTGCTGGTCACCATCGCGACCGGGCTGGTCATGGCTATCCTGCTGGACCAGAACATCCGGGCCGAAGGCGCGCTGCGCGCCGTCTATCTGTATCCGATGGCGCTGTCCTTCATCGTCACCGGCACTGCCTGGAAATGGATCCTGAACCCCAATCTGGGCATCCAGAAGGTGGTGAACGATCTTGGCTGGGAAAGCTTCGTCTTCAACTGGATCACCCAGCCGAAATTCGCGATCTATACCATCGTCATCGCGGCGGTCTGGCAAAGCTCGGGCTTTGCGATGGCGATCTTTCTGGCGGGGCTGCGCGGCATCGACAATTCCGTCATCAAGGCCGCCCAGATCGAGGGCGCGACCCTGCCGCGCATCTATGCCAGCATCATCGTACCGATGCTGCGCCCGGCCTTCCTGTCGGTGATCGTGCTGCTGAGCTATATCGCCATCAAGAACTTCGACCTTGTGCTGGCGATGACCAATGGCGGTCCGGGCAGCGCGACCGAGGTGCCCTCGACCTTCATGTTCTCGTCGGTGTTCCGCCGCAACCAGATGGGCGTCGGCGCCGCCAGTGCCATGATGATGCTGATGACCGTCGCCGCAATCATCATCCCCTATCTTTATTCGGAACTGAAGGAGAGCCGCGATGCCCATTGAACGGGGTTCCGCCGCGCGCGCGCAGGCCATCGGGCGCGTCCTGATCTATGGCAGCCTGCTGGGAATGGCCGCCTTTTACCTGATGCCGCTTTGGGTGATGGTCACGACCTCGCTGAAGTCGCTGGACGAAATCTATGGCGGCTCATTCATCGGCCTGCCGCGCGCCGTCACGCTGGAGGCCTGGGCCAAGGCCTGGAGCGAGGCCTGCGTCGGCACCGCCTGCACCGGCCTGAAACCCTATTTCGTCAACTCGCTGATGATGGTCGTTCCGGCAGTGGCGCTGTCCACGACCATCGGCGCGCTGAACGGCTATGTGCTGACCAAATGGCGGTTTCGCGGCGCGAACCTTGTCTTTGGGCTGATCCTGTTCGGCTGCTTCCTGCCGTTCCAGGCGGTGATCCTGCCCATGGCGCAGGTTCTGGGGATGCTGGGGCTTTCGGGCTCGATCCCCGGGCTGGTGCTGGTCCATACCGTCTATGGCATCTGCTTCACGACGCTGTTCTTTCGCAACTATTTCGTCACTATCCCCGATGAGCTGACCAAGGCGGCGCAGATCGACGGCGCGGGGTTCCTGCGCATCTTCGTCTCGATCATGCTGCCGGCGGCGCTGCCGATCATCGTGGTGTCCTGCATCTGGCAGTTCACCCAGATCTGGAACGACTTCCTGTTCGGCGTGTCGTTCACGGCGGGCGAATCCGCGCCGGTGACGGTGGCGCTGAACAACGTCGTGAACGTCACCATGGGCCGCAAGCAATACAACGTCGACATGGCCGCCGCCATGATCGCCGCCCTTCCCACCCTTATCGTCTATGTCGTCGCGGGCCGCTATTTCGTCCGTGGTCTGACAGCCGGCGCAGTGAAAGGCTGACCGATATGGCTACTTTGGAAATCGACCGCGTCCGCAAGGCTTACGGCGCCATGGACGTGCTGAAAGAGGTCAGCATCTCGATCGGCAGCGGGGACTTTCTGGTGCTGCTTGGCCCCTCGGGCTGCGGCAAGTCCACGCTTCTGAACATGATCGCCGGGCTGGAAACCGTGACCGGCGGCCAGATCCGCATCGATGACGAGGTGGTCAACGACCTCTCGCCCAAGGATCGCGACATCGCCATGGTGTTTCAAAGCTATGCGCTTTACCCGACCATGACCGTGCGCCAGAACATCGAATTCGGCATGAAGATCCGCGGCGTCGCCGCGCCCGAGCGTGAGCGCGCCACGCGCGAGGCCGCCGACCTGTTGCAGATGGCGCATCTTCTGGACCGCAAGCCTTCGCAGCTTTCAGGCGGGCAGCGCCAGCGCGTCGCCATGGGCCGGGCGCTGGTGCGCCACCCCAAGCTGTTCCTGTTCGATGAGCCGCTGTCGAACCTCGACGCGAAACTTCGCGTCGACATGCGCACGGAAATCAAGCGGTTGCATCAGCGTCTTGGCACCACCATCGTCTATGTCACCCACGACCAGATCGAGGCGATGACGCTGGCCACCCGCGTCGCGGTGATGAAGGATGGCATCGTCCAGCATCTGGACGAGCCGCAGGCCGTCTATGACCGCCCGGCGAATGTCTATGTCGCGCGCTTCGTCGGCTCTCCGGCCATGAACATCATTCCGGGCCGGCTTGAGGATGGCGCCGATGGCCCCGTGCTGGTGATGGATCAGCCTGATGGCGGCCAGTCCCGCATTGCCGGCGTCACCATCAGCGCGGCCGCGCGCGGGCGCCATGCCGGCAAGCCGGTGCTGATCGGCATCCGCCCCGAGGGCTTTTCCCTTGCCGGGCCGGACCAGCAGGCGGTCGCGGCCGCAATCGAGGTGGTCGAGCCGACCGGCCCCGACACGCTGGCCAACTTCACCCTTGGCGGTGCGCCCGTCATCGCCCGGCTGGCGCCGCTGGCCGTCCGCGCGGGCGAACTTGCCCGGCTGGCGGTCGAGACCGGGAAAGTGGTGCTGTTCGACCCCGAAACCGAAACCCGCATCGACTGAGGCCATCATGTCCACTGACTGCGACGTCATCATCATCGGCTCGGGCATCGGGGGGGCCACGCTTGCCTCGGCGCTGGCGCCCACGGGGGCGCGGATCATGGTGCTGGAGCGGGGCGAGCACCTGCCCGACAGCCCCGATGCCCGCGACGACGTCGCCATATTCGAGCGCGGCGTCTATCGCTCGTCCGAGGAATGGCTGGGCGCGGACGGGAAAAAATTCCTGCCGGGGAATTACTACTATGTCGGCGGCAACTCGAAATTCTATGGCGCGGTCATGTATCGTTATCGCGCGCAGGATTTCCTGCCGCGCCGGCACCTGCGCGGCGCATCCCCCGGCTGGGACCTGTCCTATGCGGATATGGAGCCGTGGTATGCCCGCGCCGAGGCGCTGTTCCGCGTCCGTGGCACCGCCGCCGAGGACCCGACCGAACCGCCGCGATCGGGCCCCTATCCCCATCCCGCCGTCCCGGACGAACCCGCGATCCGCGACCTGCGCGCGCGGCTGGGCAAGGCGGGCGTCCACCCCGCCAGCCTGCCGCTGGCGCTGGATATCGACGCCTGGCTCAGGCGCGGCAAGACCGGCTGGGACGCTTTTCCGAATACCGGCGGCGCCGGCAAGATCGATGCCGAGGTCGGCCCGCTGGCGGATGCGCTGGCGCATCCGAACGTCACCCTGCTGACCGGCGCGCAGGTCATCGGACTGGAGACCGACCCGGCGGGCGGGCAGGTGGTCGCGGCGCTGGTTCGGCGCGACGGTCGCACCCAGCGGCTGACCGCGCGGCATTTCGCGGTCGCCGCCGGGGCGGTGCAATCGGCGGCCTTGCTGCTGCGCTCGGCCAATGCGGCGCATCCGAAGGGCCTGGGCAACCGCTCGGACCAGTTGGGGCGCAACTTCATGAACCACAATACCAGCGCCATGATCACGCTGAACCCCTTCATCAGGAACGACTCCGTCTATCAGAAAACCCTGTGTTTCAACGATTTCTACAATGACGACGCCGGGGCGGGCGCGCCCTTGGGCAATGTGCAGCTATTGGGCCGGATCACCGGCAATATCCTGAAGGCGCAGGTGCCGGGCCTGCCACGGCCGCTGGCGCGCGCCATTGCCAGCCGCGCCTTCGGCTGGTTTCTGACCAGCGAAGACCTGCCCAACCCCGACAGCCGCGTGCTGGTCAGGGGCGATGATATCGTCGTGGACTGGCAACGCTCGAACATGGATGCGCATCACATGCTGATCCGGCGGACGCGGCAGGTGATGCGCCGGGCGGGGTTTCCGGTGGTGCTGGTGCGCATCTTCGGCAACAAGACCACATCGCATCAATGCGGCACGGCGCGGCTGGGGGCCGATCCGGCGCGCTCGGTCGTGAACCCGGATTGCCGCAGCCACGACCTGCCGAACCTGTGGATCACCGATGCCTCGGTGCTGCCGACCTCGGCCGCGGTGAACCCGGCGCTGACCATCGCCGCGCTGGCGCTGAAGGCGGGCAAGGCGCTTGGGGACCGGCTGTCCCGCGAAGGGCAGGGCGGCTGACGCCTGACGCCTACGGCCGGCAAGGCCGTGGCCGCGACGGCGTCAGGCCCCGGCCGAGACCGAGATCGCGCGCTGCATGGAGAGCTGCCCCACCGGCTGGCCGCGCGCGTCCTGCACGCCAAGGCTCTGGATGCCGCGGGTCATCATGTCGCGCAGCGCCTCGCTCAGCGTCATGTCGGCGGCGACCATGGCGCCGGGCAGGGCGCCGTTCAGCGGCTCCATGACCGAGCCCACGCGCAAGACCTTGCCGCGGTCGACATGCTGGACGAAATTCGCAACGTAATCGTCGGCCGGGCTCAGCACGATGTCCTGCCCCGTCCCCTGCTGGATCACCGAGCCATCGCGAAGCAGCGCGATGCGGTCGCCGATGCGCAGCGCCTCGTCGAGGTCGTGGGTGATGAAGACGATGGTCTTGCGCACCTCTTTCTGAAGATCCAGAAGCACCGTCTGCATGTCATAGCGGATCAGCGGGTCAAGGGCGGAATAAGCCTCGTCCATCAGCAGGATCGGGGCGTCGTTGGCCAGCGCGCGGGCAAGACCGACGCGCTGCTGCATCCCGCCCGAAAGCTGCGCCGGATACTTGGTTTCAAAACCCAGCAGGCCCACCCGCTCGATCCAGCGCATCGAGGTCTTGTTGCGGGTGGCGGCGTCGGCGCCCTGAATCTCCAGCCCGTAGCCGACATTGTCGATGACGGTGCGATGCGGCAGCAGGGCGAATTTCTGAAACACCATCGCCGTCTTGTGCATCCGAAAGGCGCGCAGCGCGGCGGGGGACATCTTCACGACATCCTCGCCCTCGATCAGGATTTCGCCGGCGGTTGGCTCGATCAGGCGGTTGATGTGGCGGATGAGCGTCGACTTGCCCGAGCCGGAAAGCCCCATCACCACCTGGATGCCGCCGGCGGGGATGCTGATGTTGATGTCGCGCAGGCCCAGCACGCGGCGGTGCTTGTCGTTCAGTTCCTGCGTGGTCATGCCCTGGTTCAGGGCCTCGATGAAATCGGCCCCGCGCGGGCCGAAGATCTTGAACAGGTTCCGGATCTCGATGCCGATGGGGTCAGACATGGCCGCCTCCGCGATGCTTTTGCAGGCGCTTGCCCCAGGCCTGGCTGATGCGGTCGAACAGGATGGCGATGCCGACGATGGCCAGCCCGTTGAACAGGCCGAGCGTGAAATACTGGTTCGAGATCGCCTTCAGCACCGGCTGGCCCAACCCCTGCACCCCGATCATCGAGGCGATGACCACCATCGCCAGCGCCATCATGATGGTCTGGTTGATGCCCGCCATGATCGTCGGCAGGGCCAGCGGCAGTTCCGCCTTGACCAGCCGCTGCCAGCGGGATGAGCCAAAGGCGTCCGCCGCCTCAAGCACCTCGCCATCGACCTGGCGGATGCCCAGATTGGTCAGGCGGATCATCGGCGGGATGGCATAGATCACCACGGCGATCAGACCCGGCACCTTGCCGATGCCCAGAAGCATGACCACCGGGATCAGGTAAACGAACGAGGGCATGGTCTGCATGACGTCCAGAACCGGGTTCACGAAGGCCTGCACCCGGTCCGAGCGCGACATCAGGATGCCGATGGGCAGTCCCACCGCGATCGCCAGCAGCGTCGAGGTCAGGATCATCGAGATCGTCTTCATCGTGTCGTCCCACATGCCGAAGGCGCCGATGACGCAAAGCGTCGCCACGCTGGCAATGACGATGCGCAGGCTGCGGCTGGCGAACCACGCCACAGCCGCGACCACCGCCAGAATGACCGGCCATGGCGCGCCGGTCAGCAGGTTCTCGGACCAGACGAGAAAGCGGCGCAGCGGCTCGAACAGGCTTTCGATGGCGTCGCCATAAGCGCGGGTAAAGGACCGGAAACCGTCGTCGATGACCTTTTTCAGGTCGCGCAACGTCGTGTCATCCAGCTGGGGAAATTTGTCGAACCAGGCCAAAAGAACCTCTTGGATAGGGCAGGGATGCAAAGGGGCCGGGGACGGCGCCCCGGCCCCAGGGGATTACAGCGCGGCCTTGATCTTTTCGGCGGCCTCGGGGCTGACCCATTGCGTCCACATGTCGGGGTTCTGCTTGAGGAACTCGCGGGCGCCGTCCTCGCCCGTGGCCTGATTGTCGGTCATCCAGGCCATCAGCTTGTTGACGGTGTCGTTGGTCCAGCTCCGCTTTTTCAGGTAGTCGAGGACCGCCGGATCGGTTTCGTCGGCGAATTTCTTCGACACCAGCGTAAAGACATTGTCGCGCGGAAAGGCGTTCTGCTTGGGATCGGGGCAATCCGCGACCGAGGTGCAGCGCTTCCATTCCGCCATGTCGTTCGGCACCCCGAAATCGACCGCCACCATGTCGTATTTGCCCAGCATCGAGGTCGGCGCCCAATAGAAGCCCAGCCACGGCCCCTTCTGTTCGTAAGCCTTGGCCATCGAGCCATCCAGCCCCGCCGCCGAGCCGGTATCGACCAGCGTAAAGCCCTTGGCCTCGACCCCGAAGGCCTTGGCAAGCTGCGTGGTCACCACCGTGCCGCCCCAGCCCTGCGGGCCGTTATAGATGGCGCCCTTGGTCGGGTCCTCGGGGGCGGGGAACAGGTCGGGATGGGCAAGGATTTCCTCGATCTTGTTCAGGTTCGGATATTTTTCCAGCATGTAGCGGGGGATGAACCAGCCCTGCTGGCCGCCATCCGACAGCGAGCGCGCCATTTCCACGATCTTGCCGTCCTTCAGCCCGCCCGCGACCACTTCGGGCATCAGGTCCACCCAGGCCTCGGGCACCACTTCCGGCTGGCCCTTTTCGACCAGCGAGGTGATGGCGGGCACGGTGTCGCTGGTGGTGATCTCGGCGCTGCAGCCATAGCCGTTGTTCAGGATGAACTGGTCAAGATTGGCCAGCACCTCGGCGCTTTGCCAGTTCATGCTGGCGATGGTGAAGGCGCCGCAATCGGCCCTTGCCGCGGTCGAGAACGCCACTGCCGGCACTGCCGCCGCCAGGACAAAAGCAAGTTTCTTCATGGTCCGTTTCCTCCCTGTCGCGGCTTTGCCGGTTGCACCCGCGAAACTGCCGCCCGTCCCGCGGAATCGCGGCGACAGGTGGCGCGCCCCTGTCAGCCGGTCTTGCCGATCGTCTTGATGCGCAGGCCGCCGATTCCTCGGTCAGCGGCCGCGTCCTCCTGCCTATTGGCTAACGGCTGGGTGCCAGTGTTGCAAGGAAATGTTCACACCTGTCATCCAAAAGTCCATATGCGCGCAGTTCACAGGCACCATGGAACCTTTGCGCGACCGTGCTGAACAGGGCGCCGCCTTACAGCGGGGCAGGGCGGAAACGGGCGGTAAAGCGCGCCATCTCGCGCGGTTGCGGTTCCTGATCGGCGTAGATCTTGACATACATCGGGATGCGCATCAGCCGCGTCTCGATATCCTCGGTCGTCTGCATCGAGATATAGCCGATCTGCACAAGATAGATGGTGCGGGCGCGGATATCGGCCTCGACCTCGCCGATGCCCCATTTCATCAGCATGGTCTTCAGCGCGGTCAGGCGTGCCTCGTCGGCGGCTTTCATGCGGGCGGCGACGTTCTCATCCTGCAAGGACCAGCTTCGCACTGCGAATTCCAGCCTAGAATCAAAGCTGTCGGCAGACAGGAAACAGGTCAGCACGTTCAGCATCGCCTCGGCCCGGGTCTCGGCATAGGCGGTGGTGGACTGGATCAGCGGTGTCGTGGTGCGCTGGTCCCAGCCTTCCAGCAGCGCCGAAAGCAGCGCCTCGCGGTCCTCGAAGAACCAGTAGAAGCTGGTGCGCGACAGGTTCAGCCGCTTGGCCAGCGGCAAGATCTTGACCGCGTCGATGCCGCTGTCGATCAGCGCCCGGTAGCCGGCCTCAAGCCAGCCTTCGCGCGATCCGCGCCACCCGGTTTCTGATGCATGCGCCTGCTCCATGGGTTTTTGATAGGCCGAGATCGCCCTTGCAGCAAGACAAATGTGCATTTTTGGGCGCAGGACGTTCATTGGTGATTTTTCAATTGACATAGGTGAACATTTTGGCGAACCCTTGCCGCAATCCACCCATCTTGCAGGCAAAGCCATGTCGAACGATCCCCTGTTGCAGCCGTTCCAGCTTAAGCATCTGACGCTGCGCAACCGCATCATGATCACCAGCCACGAGCCGGCCTATCCCGAGGACGGGATGCCCAAGGACCGCTATCGCGCCTATCACGTCGAGCGCGCCCGCGCGGGCGTGGCGCTGACGATGACGGCGGGCTCGGCCTCGGTGTCGCGCGACAGCCCGCCGGTCTTCAACAATATCCTGGCCTGGAAGGATGAGGTCGTCGGCTGGATGAAGAGGCTGGCCGATGAATGTCACGATCACGGCTGCGCGGTGATGATCCAGTTGACGCATCTGGGCCGGCGCACGCGCTGGGACAAGGCGGACTGGCTGCCCGTCGTCTCGCCCAGCCACGAACGCGAGGCGGCGCACCGCTCGTTCCCGAAAAAGCTTGAGGACTGGCATATCCAGCGCATCATCGGCGACTATGTCGATGCGGCCGAGCGGATGAAGGCGGCGGGTCTGGACGGGCTGGAATTGCAGGCCTATGGCCATCTGATGGACCAGTTCTGGTCGCCGCTGACCAATGATCTTGACGGCCCCTATGGCGGCGATCTGGACAATCGCCTGCGCTTTACCTTCGACATCCTCAAGGGCATCCGCGACCGCTGCGGGCCCGATTTCCTGCTGGGCGTGCGTTATACCGGCGACGAGGACCTGCCCGGCGGATTCAACGCGCAAGACGGGATCGAGATCTCGCAGCGGCTCAAGAACAGCGGGCTGGTCGATTTTCTGAACGTGGTGCGCGGCCATATCGACACCGATGCCGGTCTGACCGACGTGATCCCGGTGCAGGGGATGCGCAATGCCCCGCATCTGGAATTCGCGGGCCAGATCCGCAAGGCCACGAACTTTCCCACCTTCCACGCCGCGAAAATCCCCGATGTGCCGACCGCGCGCCACGCCATCGCCGCCGGGCTGGTCGACATGGTCGGCATGACGCGCGCCCACATGGCCGACCCCCACCTTGTCCGCAAGGTGATCGAGGGCCGCGAGGACGACATCCGCCCCTGCGTCGGCGCCAACTACTGCCTTGACCGCATCTATCAGGGCGGCATGGCGTTCTGTCTGCACAACGCCGCCACCGGGCGCGAGGAAACGATGCCGCAGACCATCGCGCCAGCGGCGGTGAAAAAGCGCATCACCATCGTCGGCGCCGGCCCGGCAGGGATGGAGGCCGCCCGCGTCGCCGCCGAACGCGGCCATGCCGTGACCGTCTTCGAGGCCGCCGACCAGCCCGGCGGCCAGATCCGCCTGACCGCGCTTCAGGAACGCCGGCGCGAGATGATCTCGATCATCGCCTGGCGGCAGGCCATGTGCGAAAAGCACGGCGTTACCTTCAACTTCAATACATTCGCTGACGAATCTGATGTGCTTTCGACCCACCCGGACGAGGTGATCGTCGCCACCGGCGGCCTGCCGCATACCGAGGTGCTGACCGCGGGCAACGATCTGGTCGCCTCGGCCTGGGACATTCTGTCGGGCGACGTGAAGCCGGGTCGCAACGTGCTGGTCTATGACGACGCGGGCGATCATGCCGCCTTGCAGGCCGCCGAGCTGATCGCCGCGACCGGCGCGAAGGTCGAGATCGTGACCCCCGACCGCGCCTTTTCGCCCGAGGTGATGGCGATGAATCTGGTGCCCTATATGCGCAGCCTGCAAAAGCTGGACACCACCTTCACGGTGACCTGGCGGCTGATGTCGGTGACGCGCGACGGCAACCAGCTTCGCGCGACCTTGGGCAGCGATTACGGCGGCGTCACCCGCGACCGGCTGGTGGATCAGGTGATCGTGAACCACGGCACGCGCCCGCTGGACGAGCTGTATTTCGCGCTGAAGCCCATGTCCTCGAACCTGGGCGAGGTGGATTATGAGGCGCTGACCACCGGGGGCACGCAGGCGATCCGCAAGAACCCCGAGGGCAAGTTCCGCCTGTTCCGCATCGGCGACGCGGTGGCCGCGCGCAACACCCACGCCGCGATTTACGACGCGCTGCGGCTGGTAAAGGACCTGTGACAGGCGCGCGTTACGTCATGCCGCCCGCGCATTGACGAAGGCGGCAGGGCGTCGCGCATGCATGTCCTGGAAGGTTTTCGGACGACGGTGCTGGGCCGCGCCCATGTCGGTGTCGGACATCCTGAAGGCCGCGGCGAAGGCGGGGGGCTGCGAGTTGCTGCGCGTTCATATGCCAATAGCCATCGGTCATGGGCACATCGGGATCGCGCCAAAAGCTGCGCCGAATCTCGCGACGGAGGGTCGAGCGGTTTCGGTCGGGCTGGACAGCGATCTGCGCTGAGCTTGCGTTGCAGCATGGCCGGAAGGGGTTCCCCTTAAAATGCAACAGCCAAAAATCAGGGGCAGTCACGATCCAGAAGAAAACTCATTTTTGCACAAGCGAAGTAGTGATAATCCGTCTTATGTAACTCAAATCGAAAGAACCGCAAACGACCCGCTCAGTTTTTTGAGGTCGATCACCTGAAGTCGCCAATTCCGTTCAGGACGCGAAAGCATCGCGGGCATGAAAAGCTGTCCGAGACGACGCCGAACGACCAGCGCTGGTCCGGGTCCCGCAGGATCACCGTAACACCCCTGTTCGCGGCGCCCGTTTTCAACCGCGACGTTTGCACTGTCAGGCCGTGGCGCCACCCGCCAGCCGAAATCGCCCTTCCCATGGCTTCAGATCAGGTTAATGATATCCGCGGCATCGCTTAGCCAGATTGACCAATCGGAGGGGCATCGATGGATGTTGGCCGGCTTCGCGCGCTGCGCGAACTTTCGGTGCGCAAGACCATGGCAGCGGTGGCCGAGGCGCTTTATGTGTCGCCCTCGGCAGTGTCGCAGCAGATTTCCCTGCTGGAACAAGAGGCCGGGATCGAGCTGATCGAACGCCGTGGACGCGGGGTCGAACTGACCGTCGCCGGCCGGCAACTGGTCGAACGCGCGAACCGCATCTTTGCCGAACTGGAATCCGCCCGCGCCGATATCGCCGAACTGAAAAAGGTCGTCTCGGGCGAATTGCGGGTGGCGGCGTTTCCTTCGGTCGCGGCGGCGTTGATGCCGCGCACGATCCGCGAGCTGCGCCGCCTGCACCCCCAGCTTGTCCTGCAATTCGACGAGATGGAGCCCGAAGAGGCGCTGACCGCGCTGCGAAGCTGGCAGACCGACGTGGCGCTGATCGACGACCTGAACGTGCCGCCCGGCGCGCTGGACCCGAATATCGCCGTCCTGCCGCTGATGGAGGACGTCTTCAACGTCATGATGGCGCGCGATCACCGGCTGGCGGGACAGGCCAGCGTCACGCTTGAGGATCTGCGCGACGAATCCTGGGTCAGCGACACCGCCTCGGCCACCTATGCGCGCATGTTGACCGAGGCTTGTCAGGAGGCGGGCTTCACCCCCAATATCATCGCCCGCTGCAAGGGCTTCGAGGTCAGCATCGCCATGATCCGCGAAGGCTGCGCCATCGCCATCCTGCCCGGGCTGCGCGGCAGCCTTGATCTGGAGGATGTCTGGGTCTGCCGGCTGGCGCCCGAAATCCGGCGCCGCATCTCGATCGCCTATCGCAAGGGCGAAAAGCGCAGCCCGGCCTTGCAGGCCTTCATCACCCAGATATCGGCGCAGGCGCGCGCCTAGTGCTTCAGCACGCGGGACAGGAATGCACGGGTGCGTTCGTTCCGCGGATTGTCGAAGAATTCCTGCGGGCGGCCGCTTTCGGTGATGCGGCCCTGATCGACATAGATCACGCGGTCGCTGACCTCACGCGCGAAGCCCATCTCATGGGTGACGATCATCATGGTCATGCCCTCGCGCGCCAGTTCGCGCATGACGTCCAGAACCTCGCCGACCATCTCGGGATCCAGCGCGGATGTCGGCTCGTCGAACAGCATGATATGCGGCTCCATCGCCAGTGAACGCGCGATCGCCACGCGCTGCTGCTGACCGCCCGACAGCGCGCCGGGATATTTCTCGGCCTGATTGGCAAGGCCCACGCGGTCCAGCAGCGCCATGGCCTGTGCATCCGCCTCGGCGCGAGTCTTGCCGCGCACCCGCATCGGGCCAAGGGTGATGTTTTGCAGAACCGTCAGGTGCGGAAACAGGTTGAAGCTTTGGAACACCATGCCGACGCCCTTGCGGATCTCGCGCAGGCCCTTGACCTCGCCGAACTCGCGTTCCTCGGCGCGCGGCATCAGGAAGCTGTCAACCTCCAGCGTGCCGGTCTGGTATTCCTCAAGCCCGTTCACGCAGCGGATCAGGGTGGATTTGCCCGACCCCGAGGCGCCGACGATGACCAGCACCTCGCCGCGGTCGACGGTCAGATCGATATCCTTCAGGACGTGGAAATTGCCATAGAACTTGTTCAGGCCGCTGATGCGGACGATGGGTTCGCCTTGCGCCATGGTCATTTGCGCGCTCCCTTGCTGAGTTTCTGTTCAAGGCGCCGGGCCTGAAAGGTGATGACGCTGCCGACCGCGAAATAGACAAGGAACATGAAGACATAGACCTCATAGGTGCGGCCGCTGTTCTCGGGGTTGGCCAGGATCATCTGTCCGGCGCGCAGGAAATCGGTCAGGCCGATGATGAAGACCAGCGGCGCATAGTTGAAGATATCCAGGATATTGCCGACCAGCCCCGGCACCGCCACGCGCAGCGCCTGCGGCAGGATGACGATGCGCTTCATGTCGAAATCGCTGAGGCCAAGGGACTGCGCCGCCTCGGTCTGGCCGCGCGCCACCGCTTGCAGGCCCGAGCGGATGAACTCGGCCGCGTAGGCGCTGTAAAACAGCGTAAAGCCGATCAGGCCGCGCACGACGTCCGGCAGCGGGAATTGCGGCAGCACCAGCGGAAACGCGATCCAGATGCAATAGACGACAAGGATCAGCGGGACCGAGCGCATGACCTCGATATAGCCGGTGCACAGGATGCGCAGGCTGGCGATGCGGCTTTGCCGGCCAAAGGCCAGCAGGACGCCAAGGGGCACGGTCAGCAGCGCCGCGGTCAGGGTGATGACCACCGACAAAAGCAGACCGCCCCAGTTCGACGGACCGGCGGGCGACAGCACCAGCAGCACCGCCGCCAGCACGGCAAAGGCCACGCCCGACAGGCGGCTTTGCAGATATTCGTTGCGCGCGCCGTAAGCCCAGACCGCGAAGAACGCCGCCAGCACCAGCGCCGCCCGGGGCGAGATCGCCGGCGTCCAGGCCGAGGCGACCAGCGCCAGCAGCACCGACCCCAGCGCCATGCGGATCGCGCCGCGCCCAAAGGCCATGGTGGTCGATGTGGCCAGCCCCGCCAGCCCGGCGATCAGCCCGACCGCGACCCAGACGAGCCACATCTTTTCGGCCGGGAACAGCCCGACCATCAGCACGCGCAGGCTGCGCAGCACCACGCCCCATTCCGCCAGCGCGAATGCCCAGTGCAAAAACCCCCACAGCGCCCAGGCCAGCGCCGGCACCACGATCAGCGTCAGCACGGTATCGGCGGGTTTCGCAAACAGGTTCCTGTGCGCCCAACGCGGAAAATTGCGAAGACCATGCATCAGCGCACCCCCGGAATTTTCATGCGGCTGTTGATCAGATTGACCGCCGCGCTGATCACCCAGCTCAAGAGCAGGTAGATGGCCATGGCGATGACGACGCCCTCAAGGCTGCGGCCGGTCTGGTTCGAGACCGTGCCATAGACGTTGAACAGGTCGGGATAACCGATGGCGATGCCCAGCGAGGTGTTTTTCGCCAGGCTGATATACTGGTTCCCGAACGAGGGCATGACCACGCGGAATACCTGCGGCAGCACCACGTCGCGCAAGACGCTGTGGCGCGACAGGCCGATGGCGTCGGCGGCCTCCCACTGGCCGCGCGGCAGGGCCTCGATGGCGCCGCGCACGATCTCGCCCAGATAGGCGGCGCTGTTGATGGTGATGGCAAGGGTCAGCGCCGCGTATTCCGGGCTGACGGCAAAGCCGCCATCGGCACGAAAGCGGTTCACCTGCGGCAGGCTCAGCGACATGCGGAAACCGGCGGCAAAGGCCAAGGCCAGCAGCAGCACCGCCGCCCCCGCCAGCCACGCCCGGCGCGCGCGAAAGGCGGGCAGAAGCGCGCCCGCCCCCGGGACCAGCGCCAGCAGAAAGACGGCAAGGCCAGCGCCGCCCGTCGTCACCGGGGCAGGAAACCAGATGCCCTGCTGGCTGATGATGGTGCCCAGAAACTCGGGCGCCTGCCGCACCGGCGGCAGTTGCAGCACCACCGCGATATACCAGAAGGTCAACTGGATCAGCAGCGGCGTATTGCGCAGGAACTCGGTGATCCAGAAGGCCAGCTTGCGGATCAGCCAGTTCGTCGACAGCCGGCACACCCCCAGCGTCACGCCGATCAGCGTGGACAGCAGGATGGCGACGATGGCGACCTTCAGCGTATTGCCAAGCCCGGCCATCAGCGCCTGCGCATTGGTCATGTCGGATGCGAACTTCACCAGACCCTGCGCGGTCGGCACCAGCCCTTCGGAGATCTCGAAGCCGGCGGGCGTGCCCAGAAAGCCAAAGCTGAAGCTGACGCCACGCGCGGCAAAGCCGTTGCGCACGGTCAGCCCCAGCAGGACGATCAGCGCCAGCGCCAGCCCGACCACGGCAAGCTGCACGGCCGACCGGCGCCACCTGCGCCAGCGAAGTGAAGGGGAAAGGCTTATCCTGTCCTCGGTCATGCGGGGCTCCGGGGAATGGCGCGATGGCAGGGAACGGGCGCGAAGGCGTCTTCGCGCCCGGCCGGGATCAGTTCCACAGCGGCGAGATCATGACCCCGCCATTCTGATAAAGCGCGTTGGGCGTGCCGGCGCGGTCAAGGAACAGCTTGGTCTGCGGACCAAGGTTGCGGTCATAGATCTCGCCGTAATTGCCGACCTGCCGGATCATCTGGGCGACGAAGTCCTTGGGGATGCCGAAATCGGCGCCATTCGTGCCGTCGACGCCCAGGAACTTGCGCAGCGTCGGGTCCTCGGTCTTCAGCTTTTCGTCGATATTGGCCGAGGTGATGGCCTGTTCTTCGGCCTCGATGGCGGCGAAGGTGATCCAGCGCAGCGCATTGCGCCAGCGGCTGTCATTGGCGGCGACGAACCCGGCGAAGGGCCCCTTTTCGATCATCTCGGGCAGCAGGACATAATCGTCGGGCTTGGCCGCGTTCGAGCGCCACGCCGCCAGCGCCGACTTGTCGGTGAACATCGCGTCGCAGCGGCCGCTGTTCAGCGCCCCGAACAGTTTTTCAAGGTTTTCATAGGTCAGGACCTGGTTCTTCCAGCCGCGCGCCTTGATCAGGTTGGCGATGGCCGCCTCGGTCGAGGAGCCCTGAGTCGTGCACAGGTTCGCGCCGTCAAGATCGTAGATGCTTTTGACGCCCAGTTCGGCCTTCACCATGGCGCCGGTGCCGTCCCAGAACATGATCGGCAGGAAATCCACGGTAATGGCGGATTCGCGGCCCTGCGTCATGGTGGTATGGGCAAAGACCACGTCCACCTGCCCGGTCTGCACGGCGGTGAAGCGGCTCTTGTCGGTGACGGTGACGTAATTGACCTTGCCCGCGTCACCCAGAACGGCGGCGGCGACGGCGCGGCAGAAATCGACGTCGATCCCCTCCATCTTGCCGGTGGTGGTGTTCAGATAGCCGAAGCCGGGCGCGGTATTGTCGGTGCCGCAATTCAGCGTGCCGCGTTTGATGACCTCGTCCAGCACACCGGCCCCGGCGGGCGCGGCGGCGAAAATAGCGAATGCTGCAAGCGCGGCTTTATAGAACTTACGCATGGTTTCCCTGTCTTGGCTAGTTGTTGACCCGAAGGACGGGGCGCGGCTTTTGCATCTTGGCGCGGGGTCAAGCCTAGCAAGGGCAGATTAATCAAAGTAGTTAAATATTCTGACCATAACCATTAGAATGTCTTAATGATTAATCCGCCGGAAGTCCTTAAGCGTTGCATTAGATTTATTAAGTAGTCGGGCCGTGATGCCTCTGATTTGCTAATGCCAACCAATCATGGAGGTATCCGATGTCTGCCCTTGAAACTCGTCCCTGGCTTCCGGCCGAGGCCGCCACGCGCATCGACCAGATCGACCGGGCGCTGGCGGGCGCGGATGCGGACCGGCTTGAAACGCGGCTTCTTGATCTGGCCGAGGCGAACCGCGCCATCCACGAACGCGACTGTTTCAACCTGAATCCGGCGACGAACGCCATGAACCCCAAAGCCGAGGCGATGCTGGCCAGCGGCATCGGCTCGCGCCCGTCGCTGGGCTATCCGGGCGACAAATACGAGATGGGGCTTGAGGCCATCGAGGAAATCGAGGTCATCGCCGCCAATCTCGCCTGCGAGATCTTTCAGGCGAAGCATGCCGAAATCCGCGTCGGCTCGGGCGCGCTGGCGAACCTTTACGCCTTCATGGCGACGACGCGGCCCGGCGATACGATCATCGCGCCGCCGGCCGCGATCGGCGGTCACGTCACCCATCATCAGCGCGGCTGCGCCGGGCTTTACGGGCTGGACATCCACGCCGCCCCCATCGATGCCGACGGCTACACCGTCGATCTTGAGGCGCTGCGCGCGCAGGCGCTGGCACTGCGCCCCAAGCTGATCACCATCGGCCAAAGCCTGAACCTGTTCCCCCACCCCATCGCCCAGATCCGCGCCATCGCCGACGAGGTCGGGGCCTATGTGCTGTTCGATGCCGCGCATCAATGCGGCATGATCGCCGGCGGCGTCTTTGCCAATCCGCTGGCCGAAGGCGCGCATATGATGACCATGAGCACCTATAAAAGCCTTGGCGGTCCGGCGGGTGGCCTGATCGTGACCAATGACGACGCGCTGGCGCAGCGGCTTGAGGACATCGCCTTTCCCGGCCTGACCGCGAATTTCGACGCGGCGAAATCGGCGGCGCTGGCCATGGGCCTGCTGGACTGGCGCGAATACGGCGCCGATTACGCGCGTGAGATGGTGGCGACCTCGCAGGCGCTGGCCGCCGCGCTTGAGGCCGAGGGGATCGAGGTCTTCAAGACCTCGCGCGGGACCACGCAATCGCATCAGTTCGCCATCCCGGCGGCGCCCTTTGGCGGCGGGCAGGCGGCGGCGAAGAAGCTGCGGCACGCGAATTTCCTGGCCTGCGGCATCGGCCTGCCGATCCCGGCGGTCGAGGGCGACATGAACGGCCTGCGCATGGGCACGCCCGAACTGGTGCGCTGGGGCATGACGGTCGCCGACATGCCGCGTCTTGCCGCCCTGATCGCCGAGGGGCTGCGCAGCAACGACCCCGCCACCATCGCCCCCCGCGTCGCCGAATGGCGCAAGGGCTTTGACAGGCTGCATTTCGTCAGGGCGTGAACACGCCGCGCGGTCCCGGCCCCTTGGGCGACCGGGGCCGCAGGCGACCGTCAGACCGAGCGCGTCAGGCCGCCATCGATGCGGATGTTCTGGCCGGTGATATAGCCCGCGCCCTCGGACAGCAGAAAGGCGATGGTGGCGGCGACCTCGTCTGCGCTGCCATAGCGCCCCATCGGCACCGCGGCGCGGCGCTCGTCGACCTCGGGCAGGCTGTCGATCCAGCCGGGCAGGACGTTGTTGATGCGGATGTTCTTCGCCGCATATTCGTCGGCGAAGATTTTCGTGAAACTGGCCAGTCCCGCCCGGAACACTGCCGAGGTCGGGAACATCGGCGCCGGCTCGAACGTCCAGGCCGAGCTGATGTTGACGATGGCGCCGCCGCCCTGTGCCGCCATGATCGGCGTGACCAGCCGGATGGGACGGACGGCGCTCAGGAAATAGACCTCCATGCCCAGATGCCAATCCTCGTCCGGGATGGCCAGGATCTGCGCGCGCGGCCCGTGCCCGGCCGAATTCACCAGCGCATCGATCCGCCCCCAGCGCGCCATCGCCAGATCGACCAGCCGCTTAAGGTCGTCATCCGACTGGTTCGAGCCGGTGACGCCGACACCGCCCAGTTCATTGGCCAGCGCCTCGCCCTTGCCGGACGAGGACAGGATCGCGACTTGATAGCCGTCCTGTGCAAGGCGGCGGGCGGCGGCAGCGCCCTGCCCGGACCCGCCAGCGGTGATCAGCGCGACTTTTTCCTGTGCCATCGGAGCCTCCATCAAGGGGATTCGGGGCCGATCATGCCAAAAGCCGCAGCCGGATGCACCCCGTCTGACGGATGCCTGCTAAAGGATCACGACCGAGGACGTGACAGCAAGGCTTTCGCCCGGCTCAAGCACCCGCAGCCCATGCGCCGCCGGCGGTCCCGGCAGGTTGAAGGCATCGACCGGGTGGCTGACCGGCTCGAAGCAGAAGAAATCGGCGTCGCCCGCGGGCGAGAACACGACATATTGGCGCAGCGCCTCGCTGGCCGTCACCTCGGCCGCGATCCCGCGCGAGGGCCAGTCGATCCGCGCCCGCCCGTCCCAGCCGTCGAACCAGGCGTTGATCCAGCGCGGCGGCAGCCGCAGCGGGCGGTTGAAATCCATGTCGGGGTGGCCCGCGACCGGCTCATGCGCGCGGGGCAGATGGTCGTCATGTTCCAGCCAGACATTGCGGGCGGGCGCGGCCAGCGTGGTGTCGGGGTTGCGCACGAACCACGGGTGAAAGCCCGCGCCATAGGGCAGGCGCATGGCGGCACGGTTGGTGACGGTCATCGCCATCTCAAGGCCCGCGCCCAGCAGCCGAAAGGTCAGGACCGCGTCATAGCGGAACGGGCCCGGCCCCTCGGCCGCAAGCCGCAGCGTGATCCTGTCGGCGCTGTGGTCGGTCGTGGTCCAGGGCAGGGAAAAGGCGTTGCCATGCAGGGGGTAACGCTCGGTCTCCATATTGCGCGGCAGGGCGTGGAAGCTGCCGTCAAAGCTGAAGCCGCCCCCCGAGACGCGGCCCGAAAACGGCAGCAGCACGATATTCGACAACGCAAAGGGATGCGCGGTCGCCGCGTCCACCTGGCGAAAGACTGGCAGCCATTCGCCGCCGCGCCGGATGTCAAAGCCGGTCAGCCCCGCGCCCAGATCGGGACGCAGGGTGATGCGCGCCTGCGCGGTTTCCAGCGTGACCGCCATCACCAGCCGCCGTCGATGGCAAAGTTCTGGCCGGTGATCATGTCGGACGCGGGCGAGACCAGGAACGCCACCAGTTCCGCCACGTCGCCGGGCTGGATGCGCGACTTCAGGCATTGGTTTTCAATGATCCAGTCGTTGTATTCCTGAAGCCGGTCGGCAAAGACGCGCGCCTCGGCCTCGGACACCACGGCGCCGGGCGAAACAGCGTTGACGCGCACGCCATGCGGGCCAAGTTCGCGCGCCAGCGACTTGGTCAGGCCCAGCATCGCGCCCTTCGAGGCGATATAGGGCACATAGCCATCCCAGCGCCCGTTCAGCGTGATCGAGCAGAAATTCACCATCTTGCCATAGCCCCTGGCCTTCATCGCCGGGGCGACGGCGCGCGCCAGCGCGAAGGCGGCCGAGGAATTGACGCGGATCTGGTCCTCGTATTCCGTCAGCGAGAAGTCCTCGAACGGCTTGTTGATGATCAGGGCAGCGTTGTTGATCAGGATGTCGATGCCGTCATATTCGTCCGACAGCGCCGCCACGCGGCTGGCGGCGGCGGCAAGGTCGTTCAGATCCTCGCCGATATAGGTGGCGGGGACGCCATGGGCGGCGGCAACCCCGGCGGCAAAGGCGTCGCCCCCCGCGGCGCCGGGGCGGTCCAGCAGCAGCAGGCCCGCGCCCGCGCGCGCCAGCCGGTCGGCCTGCGCGCGGCCCAGCGTTCCCAGCGCGCCGGTCAGAAGGACGGTTTTTCCGGTCAGTTCGGGCATCGTTTCCTCACAGTAACGCATGAACTTCGTCGATCGAGGTTTCCGTGGTCGGCTTGTCAAAGACGATCTCGCCGCGCGCCATGGCCACGATACGGTCGCAGGACTGGAACACATGCTGCATGTTATGCGAGATGAAGATGCCGGTCAGCCCTTGCGCCTTCAGCCCGCGCACGAAGCCGATGACCTTGTCGGTTTCCTTGACCGACAGGTGGTTCGTCGGCTCGTCCAGGATCAGCACCTTGGAACGGAAATGCATGGCGCGCGCGATGGCGACGCCCTGCCGCTGGCCGCCCGAGAGTTCCCCCACCAGCGCATCGGGCGAGCGCAGATGCAGGTCCACGTCGGCGATGGCCTCGACGCTTTCGCGGCGCATCCGCTTCTGGTCCATGACACCAAAGCCCATGACCGACCATTTCAGCGGCTCGCGCCCGATGAACAGGTTGCGGGCGATCGACATGGTCGGAACCATCGAGTTGTATTGATAGATGGTTTCCAGGCCATGGCGCATGGCGTCCTTGGGGCTGCGCAGGCGGACCCTGGCGCCCTCGATCAGGATATCGCCGGAATCCTGATGGTGGACGCCGGACAGGATCTTGATCAGCGTCGACTTGCCGGCGCCGTTGTCGCCGACAAGGCCGACCGTCTCGCCGCGATGGATGGTCAGGTTGATGTTTTTCAGCGCATGGACGCCGCTATACCATTTCTGAAGGCCGCGGCATTCGATGATCGGCGTGGTCATTTCCGCGTCTCCACCTTGATCTTGCGCGACATTTTACCCATCCACGCATTGGCGATGACGGCGAACATGGTCAGCACGCCGATGGCGAACTTGAACCAGTTGGCATCGACGCGCGACAGGACCAGCCCGTTGTCGATAACGCGGATCAGAAGCGTGCCGACAATGGCGCCGAAGACGGTGCCGATACCGCCCGCCAGCGCCGTGCCACCGATCACCGCCGCGGCGACGGCCTGCAGCTCCAGCCCCTCGCCGATCGAAGGCAGGGGCGAGCCAAGCCGCAGCACCTGCAACAGCCCCGCAAACCCCGCCAGCACCGAACACAGCATGAAGCAGGTGATCTTCACCCGCCTGACCGGAATGCCCATCGAGGCCGCCGCCTCGTTGAAGCCGCCGGTGGCGCGGATCCAGTTGCCGAAATTGGTCCGCGAAAGTAACGCACTGGCAAGGGTCGCAATAACAACGAACCATACGAAGGACATGCGAATGGGCGACCCTTGCCAGAGATACTCGGTAAACAACCATGTCGGCAGGTCCGCCGGCAAAAGCGGCGGAAAGCCCCCCGAAATGACGATGGTCAGCGAACGCGCGATGAACATCATCCCCAGCGTGGTGATGAAGCTGGGGATGGCGAATTGCAGCGTCACATAGCCGTTGACGAAACCGATGACCGCGCACAGCATCAGGCCCAGCAGGACCGCCGCCGGAAACGGCACGCCCGCATTGACCATGACCGCCATGGACATCGGCATCAGCGCAAAGACCGAGCCTACGGACAGATCGAACTCGCCGCAGATCATCAGGATGGTGACGCCGATGGTCACCAGCGCCATTTCCGGCAACAGGCCCATGACGCCGCGCAGGTTTTCAAATGACAGCAGCACGCCGCCGGATTTGACCTGAAAGACGGCCAGCAGGATGACCAGCAGGGCGACGCCGGCAAGTTCCGGCTTGTCGAGATAGATTTTCAGAAAACGCTTCATGGCTCGGTCTCGGGTTTCGCGCCCTGCTTGGCGGGCAGGGCGCTGGATTCATGGCCGCCTAGCGCAGACCCTGCTTGGACAGTTCGATGATCGCCGGCACGTCCTTGGGCGTGACGATGCCCTGCCCGGTATCGATATCGGCAGGCGCCAGCCCGGCCTTTTTCCACAGATAGGCCTCCATCACCGGCATGTAGCCCTGCATGTAGGGCTGCTGATCGACCTGCACCTGCACATAGCCCGCCTGCATCTGTTGCAGCACCTCGGGCACCAGATCAAAGCCGCCCAGCAGGATCTTGCCGGGCTCGATCCCGCGATCCTTCAGCACCTTGGCGACGCCCGCGTGCCAGTAGCCGGTGTCGAAATAGGCGGTCGTATTCGGGTTGGCGTTCAGATAGGCGCCGATGCGATCCGCCGTCAGCGCAAGGTCGGTGGCGGAATCGATGCGGGTGATGTTGATTTCGCGGCCCGGATTGGCGGCCTTGTATTCCTCAAGGTATTTCGTCACGCCGCCGGCGCGCTGTTCGGACCATGTCTGGCCGGGGGCGTTGACGCCCACAAGCAGGTTCAGCGGGCCGTCCTTGGGGAAATTCTCGGCCTGCGCCTTGGCCAGCGAATAACCGGCGGCCACAAAGCCCTGCCCGATGAAGGCCTTGCGGGCATTGCCCTTGGCGCCTTCGCTGTCGTCCACGTTCACGGCCAGCACAAGGATACCGGCATCGACCGCTTCCTTGATGACATTGTCATAGGCCTTGTCATCGACGATGGCGACGAAGATCGCGTCCGGCTTCGAGGCGATGGCCGCCTGAAGGTTCGCCACCGCCTGTTCGACCGAACCCTCGGTCTGGGTCAGGATCAGCTGGCAATTCGCCGCGACCTTTTCGCAGGCGTCGTCATAGCCTTTCTTCACCGACTGCCAGAAGGTGTTCGAGGCCGACGAATGGCTGATAAAGGCGATGTTCAGACCCTCGGCGCCGGCTGCGGCCGAGGTCAGGGCCAGCGCCAGCGCCGAACCCGCAAGTAGTTTCCTGATCACGATGCACTCCTCCTGTTGAACGACGCGTCTGCCGTCCTGAATTGTCATTGGCGGGGTTTCCCCCCTTTTCTTTCCCGCGCCAAAGGCCTCCTCGCCGCTGGCGCGGGCGGTGTCAGTCGTCCAGCGTCGAGACCCGGCGCGAGACCTGGAACTTCGCGTCAAGGTCGGGGGCCAGATCGACGCCATGGCCCGGCCCCGGCGGGACCGTGATCATGCCGTTGCTGACGGTGGGAAGCTGCGTCGTCAGATCGGCATACCAGGTGCGGTAATAGGCACGCACGCTTTCCTGCACGATGGCGTTCGGCGCGTTCAGCGACAGATGCGTGGACGCGGCCAGCACCACCGGCCCGGTGCAGTCATGGGGCGCCACCGGCAGGTGCCATGCCTCGGCCATGGTGGCGATCTTCTTGGCCTCGGAAACGCCGCCGCACCATGACAGGTCCAGCATGACGATGCCGGCGGCATCGGTTTCCAGCAGGTCGCGAAAGGCCCAGCGGGTCGCCAGCGTCTCGGACGCGCAAAGCGGCGCGCGGCTGGCGGCGGCATAGCGTTTCAGGCTGGACAGCGAATCCATCTTGATCGGGTCTTCGTGCCAGAAGGTCCCGTAAGGCTCCAGCGCGCGGGCGATCTGGATCGCGGGCGTCAACTGCCACATCGAGTGGAACTCGACCATGATATCCATGCGGTCGCCGACGCGCTTGCGGATTTTCTCGAACGGCTCCAGCGCCTTGCGCAGATCGGGGCCAGAGATGTACTGCCCGCCGCTTTTTTCCGCCGCGATGTCGAAGGGCCAGATCTTCATGGCGGTGATGCCTTCGGACAAAAGGTCCTCGGCCAGATCGTCGGCGCGTTCCAGAAATGCGTTCAGATCGTCATAGTCGCGCCGCGGGCCGCCGATGCCGTAATTGGCGGTCTGCTGGCCCTTGGCCTCGCGCATGTAGGTATTGCCGGCGCAGGTGTTGTAGGTGCGGATGTCGCGCCGGGTGAAGCCGCCCAGAAGCTGCGCCAGCGGCAGGCCCGTCGCATGGCCGAACAGGTCCCAAAGCCCGATATCGATGGCCGAGTTTCCGCGCGTCTCGACCCCGGTCGAGCGGAAACCCAGATAGCCGGTCAGATCGCGCGAGATACGGTCGATCTCAAGCGGGTCGCGGCCCAGCAGTTTCGGCGCCGCAACCTCGTGGATATAGCTTTCGACGGTCTGGGCCATGAAGAAGGTCTCGCCCAAGCCGACCAGTCCTTCGTCGGTATGGATGCGGACCCACAGGATATTGGGGAAGTCCTGCACGCGGACGGTCTCAAGCGCGGTAATCTTCATCTTCAGTATACTCCGGCCTCCAGCAGGGCCTTGGTGGTCAGGTCGAAATGGTCGGTCATCGCCTGTTCGCCGGCGGCAGGGTCGCCGTCAGCGATGGCGCGCGCGATGGTCATGTGACCGTCGATGCTTTCCTGCCGCGTCTCGTTGCCGGCGCGGCTGGCCCAGCCGATGGGCCAGGTGTGGCGGGTGATGATCTGGAACGACCCCACGATCAGCGCGAACATCGGATTGCGCGAGGCGGCGGCGATGGCCTCGTGAAAGGCGATGTCATGTTCCATCACCTGCTGCGGATTGTCGAAGTCGCGCTGCATCGCCTGCGCCAGCGCGACGATTCGCGCGGCCTCCTGATCGGTGCGGCGCATCGCGGCCAGCACGACGGTGCGGCGCTCGACGGTGCGGCGCACGTCGAAGATCTGCTGGATGGTGACCTGATCGGTATGCATGGCATGGTCGGTGACCAGCGCCAGCACGTCGGCCTTGGGCGCGGTGACGCGCGGGCGGCGGCCATTGCCAATGTCGATCAGCGTCAGCGCCGAAAGCGAGCGATAGGCCTCGCGCACGATGCCGCGCGACACGCCAAGCTGTTCGGCGAAAGCCCCTTCGCTGGGCAGCGAATCCCCGACCTGCAAGCCGTTTTCGCGGATATGGGCCTTGATCGCATCCATGGTCTGCGCCAGCGCGCTTTCGCCGCCCGCCTTGTCCGCCCTGCCGTCACTATCGGGATGAGATGCGCCCATGCCCAGACCTATCATATAGGTTTGCGTTGACCTTTGAATAGATTCGTCATAGCCTTTTGTCAACGACAATGCCGAGGCAATGCTTTCGGCATGCGAAAGCCAGCCCGCAAGGACAGGTCATGCCGCATCGTCTTGCCCGAACGGGGTCAACCGGCCTCGAAATAGGACGAAAATTGCCGGGACAGCTCGGCCAGATCGAACATGACCCGGCGCAGATGCGTGCGCATCACGTCATGCGCGCGGGACGCATCGCCCGAACTCACCGCGTCCAGCATCGCCTGATGGTCCTGCACAAGCTGATCCAGTTGCCCGGCCTGCAAGGACAGCCGCCGCACCCGGTCCATATGGCGCTTGGCATCCGCGATGAAGGACCAGACGCCGTCGCGCCCGGCAAGGCTGCAAAACAGCGCGTGCATCCGTTCGTCGCATTCAAAGAACAGGTCGGGATTGTCCTCGGCCACGGCCAGTTCCTGTTCCTCGATGGCCTGGCGGATGCTCAGCAGCACGCGGCGGTTCGACTGGCGCGCGGCCTCGGACACGATGGCCAGCTCAAGGTTTTCGCGCACGAACTGGGCGGTGCGCACCGCCTCCATGCGGATGGGCGACACGATGACGCCGGCGCGCGCGCGCAGATCCACCAGCCCTTCGGCACCAAGGCGCGACAGCGCCTCGCGCACGGGGGTGCGGCTGACGCCAAGCAGCTCGGCCATGGCCTGTTCGCCGATGGGTTCGTTCGGCTTCAGCTCAAGCCCGACGATCTTGCGCGACAGCGTGCGATAGCAATGTTCGGCCGCCGAGATTCCCGCGTCACGCGCCATTCACACCATCCATGGTCTTTTTGCATACAAAGACTACATATCCGCAAAATATCAGGAAATACAGGGTGTTTTCGCAAGCTTCCGACCTTGCTTGACAAGCTGTGCGAATCTTGCATACAAGAATACAAACGCATCGGGGAGGGATGTGATGTCTGATCGCAACGGGCTTTGGTCCGCCGGTTCACGGCTGGTCCTGTCGGCCGCGCTGGCAGCATTGGTCACGGGCGCGGCCAGCGCCGAAGAGGTGACCGTCGGCGCGCTTTATCTGGACGCGCAGGGCTTTTACGGCGGCATCAAGAAAGGCATCGAAGAGGGGGCGGGCGATGCCAGCGTGCGTCTGCTGGGACAGAACTCGCAGGGCGATGCGGCCAAGGAAACGCAGTTCGCCTCGACCCTGATCTCGTCCAAGGTGGATGCGATCATCATGTCGCCGGTCTCGGCCACGGCCTCGGTCCCGGTGGTGCGGCAGGCGGCCGAGGCGGGCATCCCCGTCATCTGCTACAACACCTGCATCAACGATGCGGATGCGCAGAAATACGTCAAGGCGCTGGTCACCACCGACCAGTTCAAGCTGGGCTATGACGTCGGCGTGGTCGCGGGCGATTACTTCGTCGCCAAGGGCATCGAAAAGCCGCGCTTCGGCATCCTGAACTGCGACGTCTATGAGGCCTGCGTGCAGCGCAAGGCCGGCTTCAAGAAGGCGGTCGAGGAAAAGGTCCCCGGCGTCGAATGGGCCGCCGATCAGGCCGGGTTCGAGCCGGGCAAATCGACCGAGACCGCCACCACCATGCTGACCGGCGACACCGCCATCAACGCCATGTTCGCCACCACCGACAATGGCACCATCGGCGCGATCCAGGGCATCTCTGCCGCCGGGCGCAAGGGTCAGGCCGTGGTTTTCGGCAATGATATCAGCGTGCAACTGGCGCAATATCTGGTGAATGAGCCGGAAATCCTGATCGCCACCAATGGCCAGCAGCCCCAGCAGATGGGCAGGGAATCCATGCAGATGGCGCTGAAGGCCATCCGCAAGGAACCGATCGACAGCTACCTGACCATCGTCCCGACCGAGATGTTTTTGTCCTCGGACCCCGAAAAGGTCAAAGCCTGGCTTGAGGCACGGCCCGACGGGATTCCATGAGGAGGCGCGCGGCATCCTGAACGGCCGCGGCGCTGCCGCGGCCCTCTCCGCTTCCTCTACCCCGGGACCGTCATGGTTGAACAGCTTGTCCATATGCGCGGCATCGCCAAGGCCTATCCTGGCGTGGTGGCCCTGCGGGATGTGGATTTCACACTGGCGCGGGGCGAGGTGCGCGCGCTTCTGGGCAAGAACGGCGCCGGCAAATCGACGCTGATCAAGATCCTGGCCGGGATCGAGACCCCGGACGCGGGCACCATCGCCATCGACGGCGCAACCGTGCAGCTTCGCAGCCCCGTCGACGGCTTTCGCGCCGGCATCGCGACCGTGCATCAGGAACTCAGCGTGGTGCCGGAACTGTCGATTGCCGAGAATATCTTTCTGGGCCAATGGCCCCGGCGCGGTGGCCGCATCGACTGGCCCCGCATGCGGGCCGAGGCGCGCGAGGCGCTGGCCATGCTGGGGCTGGATCTGGACCCCGCGCTGCCCGTCTCGCGCCTGTCGGTCGCCGAGCGGCAACTGGTCGAAATCGCCCGCGCCTTGCGGCAGGGCGCGCGGCTGCTGATCCTTGACGAACCGACCAGCTCGCTTGTCGCGCATGAGGCGGAGCTGCTGATCGCGGTCGTCCGCCGGCTGGCCCAGCAGGGCACCAGCATCATCTATATCTCGCACCGCATGGACGAAATCCGCCGCGTGGCGGGTTCGGTCACCATCATGCGCGACGGACGCCACGTCGCCACCGCCGCCGTGGGCGAGCTCTCGAACCGCCAGATCATCGACATGCTGCTGGGCAGCGCGCAGGCCGACGCCCTGCCCCGCGCCGACCACCGCACAAGCGACGCCCCTGCCCTGCTGAGCCTGCGCGGCCTGCGCGTCGCCCCCCGGATCGAGGACGCCAGCCTTGACATCCGCGCCGGCGAGGTGCTGGGCATCGCGGGCGTTCTCGGCTCGGGCCGGACCGAGCTTTTGCAGGCCATCGCCGGGCTGCGCCACCGCGACGGCGGCACGATGACGCTGGAGGGCCGCGCCTTTGCCCCCGCCAGCCTGCGCGCCGCCCGCGCCGCCGGCATCTTCATGACGCCCGAGGACCGCCGCGGCGAAGGCGCGGTGATGATGCTGGGCGTCGATGAAAACCTGGTCATGGCAAGCTGGGGCACGGTCTCGCGCCGGGGCATCATCGACCGGCAGGCAATGCGCGCGCGCGTCGCGGCCTCGATCCGGTCCCTTGGGATCAAGCTGGCGCATCCGTCTGAAACGCTTGGCAATCTCAGCGGCGGCAACCAGCAGAAGGTCGTGATCGGCAAGGCGCTGAACGCCGGGCCGCGCATCCTTTTGCTGGATGAGCCGACGCGCGGCGTCGATATCGGCGCCAAGCGCCAGATCTATGGGCTGATGCGCGATGCGGCCGCGCGTGGGCTGGCCGTGGTCTTTGTCTCGGGCGAGATCGAGGAATTCTGCGAGGTCTGCGACCGCGTCCTGATCCTGCGCGGCGGCCGCATCGCCGGCGAACTGGCGGGCCCCGCCATCCAGACCGAGGCCCTGACCGAACTGACCTCTGGCGAACAGGTGCTGCATTGACCGCGACCCCGACCGAAACCGCGCCCCCGTTGCGCCGCGCCATGGGCGGGCGCGCGAACGAGATCGGCCTGCTGGCCGCCATCGTCCTGCTTTACGCCTTTCTGGCCGGCTTCGCGCCGAATTTCCTGACCCTGCCGAACCAGCTCAACATCCTGCGCGACGCGGCCTTTGTCGGCATCATCGCCTGGGGGATGACGCTGGTGCTGATCGCGGGCGAGATCGATATCTCGGTCGGACCGCATGTCGCCTTCGCGGGCGTGGTGCTGGCGACATTGGCGCAGGCGGGGGTACCCTTGCCGCTGGCCTGCCTGCTGGTGCTGATCCTTGGCGCGCTGATCGGCAGCGTTGCCGGCGCGCTGCGGGCCTATATGGATGTGCCCAGCTTCATCGTCACGCTGGCGCTGTGGCTGGCCTTGCGCGGCATCGCGCAGGTCATGTCGGATGCGGTGCCCATCGTCATCATGGATTTCAGCTTTCAGAAGCTGGGCGCGGGTTCGGTCCTTGGGGTGCCGGTGCCGGCGGTCATCATGCTGGCGCTGTTCCTGGTCTTCAGCTTCATCGCCACGCAGACCGTCTTTGGCCGCAGCGTCTATGCCGTCGGCGGCAATGCCGAGGCCGCGCGCCTGTCGGCGATCCCGGTGGCGCGGGTGCGCATCGCCGTCTTTGCCATCACCGGCACGCTGGCGGCGTTGACCGGCATCCTTGTCGCCAGCCGGCTTGGCTCGGGCAACAGCGGGGCGGCCTCGGGGCTGGAATTCGACATCATCGCCGCGGTGGTCGTCGGCGGCACCAGCCTGTTCGGCGGGCGCGGCACCATGCTGGGCACGCTGCTGGGGGTGATCTTCATCGCGGCGCTGGTCAACGGGCTGGTGCTGATGGGCGTCGATCCCTTTGCACAGGGCATCGTGCGCGGCGCCGTCATCCTGGTGGCCGTCATGGTCAATATCGTCAGCATCAAGCGCATGGGGGGCCGGTCATGAAAGCCTTGGTCAGGACGGTTCTGGACGCAGGCGACATCGTCGGCGAAAGCATCATCTGGTCGGCGGCCGAGGCGGCGCTTTACTGGGTCGATATCGTCGGGCGCCGCATCCACCGGCTGGAACCCGGCAATGGCCGCCACGATACCTGGCCGACGCCCGACTTCGTGACCTCGATCGGGATGCGCGCGGATGGCGGCTTCATCGTCGGGCTGCGCCGCAATGTCTGCCTGTGGGAACCGGACGGCGCGTTTCAGGACTTCGCCACCCCCGAACCCGACCTGCCCGACAACCGCCTGAACGAGGGGCGCGTGGCGCCCGACGGCTCGTTCTGGGTGGCGACGATGCAGACCAACCTGAACCCCGACGGCTCACCGCGCGAGATGACGGAAAACGCCGGCGCGATCTGGCGCATCGACGCCAGCGGCGCGGTCACGCGGCTGACGCCCAACGAATACGGCATCACCAACACCATGGCCTGGACGCAGGACGGCCGCTTTTTCTTTGCCGATACGCTGGCCAATGAAATCCATCTGTTCGACTGCGATCTGGCGGCCGGGCGGCTTGGCAACCGCCGCACCATCGTCAAGGATTTCCCGCGCGGCTTTCCCGACGGCTCGTGCCTGGACGACCGCGACCGGCTGTGGAACTGCCGCGTGGCGGGCGGCTCGGCGGTGGCCTGTTTCGACACGACGGGCGCGCTGTCGGATCTGGTCGAGCTGCCGGCAAGCTGGCCGACAAGCTGCACCTTCGGCGGCGCGGGGCTCGACACGCTTTACGTCACCTCGGCCCGCTTCACCATGAGCGCGGCGCATCTGGCGGCCAACCCCAGGGAAGGCGCCCTTTTTGCCGTCACCGGCGCGGGCCATGGCCGGCCCGAGCCGGTCTTCGGCGCATCCCCCAACACAGCGGAGTGACCCTGATGAGCGAATTCGGAGGCAAAAGCATCGTCGTGACCGGCGGCAGCCTGGGCATGGGACTGGCCTGCGCGCGCCGCTTTGCCGCGGGCGGCGGCCGGGTGATGATCGTCGCCAACGACCGCGCCTCGGTCGATGAGGCGGTCGAGGAAATCGGCAGCCATGCGGCTGGCTTCGTCGGCGACGTGCGCCGCGGGGCCGACATGCAGGCAGCCATGGCCGAGGCGGCGGCGCGTCACGGCGGCATCGACATTCTGGCCTGCTGCGCCGGCATCCAGCGTTACGGCACCGTGGTCGACACGCCCGAAGAGGTCTGGGACGACGTGCTGGACATAAACCTGAAGGGCATCTTTCTGGCGGCGAAATACGCCATTCCCGAAATGCGCAAGCGCGGCGGCGGCGCCATCGTGGCGATCTCGTCGGTGCAGGCCTTCGCCTCGCAGGCCGGCGTTGCCGCCTATACCGCCAGCAAGGGCGCGATCAACGCGCTGGTCCGCGCCATGGCGCTGGATCATGCGGGCGAAAACATCACCGTGAACGCGGTCTGCCCGGCCTCGATCGACACGCCGATGCTGCGATGGGCCGCCGATCTGTGGAAAGGCGACAGCACCGCCGAGGCGACGCTGGACGCCTGGGGGCGTGGCCACCCGGTCGGCCGCGTCGGCCAGCCCTCTGAGGTCGCCGACCTTGTGGCCTTTCTTGCCAGCGACCGCGCGCGCTTTATCACCGGCGCGGATGTCAAGATCGACGGCGGCGTGCTGTCGAAGCTTGGCATCATCATCCCGGACTAAGGAGACACGCCATGGACCAGTTCCCCGACTTCCTGTCCCCGGACTTCCTGACCTCGCACATGCGCGAGATCATGGCCTTCTATCACCCGCGCTGCCTGAACACCGAGGATGGCGGCTATTACAACGAATACCGCGACGACGGCTTCATCCTTGACCGCAAGACGCAGCATATCGTCTCGACCACGCGGTTCATCTTCAACTATGCCACGGCGGCGGTGATCTTTGACCGCCCCGACTATGCCGAGGCCGCCGCGCATGGCATCCGCTACCTGGACGAGGTGCATCGCGACCCCGAACATGGCGGCTATTTCTGGGTGATGAACGGGCGCGAGGTCGCGGATGCGACCAAGCATTGCTATGGCCATGCCTTCGTGCTGCTGGCCTATGCGGCGGCGATGAAGGCGGGCATTCCCGGCATGGGGGGAAAACTCGCCGAGACATGGGACCTGCTTGAAACCCGCTTCTGGGAGCCCGAGGCCCAGATGTACAAGGACGAGATCAGCCGCGACTGGCAGACCGTTTCGCCCTATCGCGGCCAGAACGCCAACATGCACATGACCGAGGCGATGCTGACCGCCTATGAGGCCACGGGCGATCTGCGCTATCTGGACCGCGCCGAGACGCTGGCGCGGCGCATCTGCGTCGATCTGGCCGACAGCGCGCAGGGCGTGGTCTGGGAACATTACCATCAGGACTGGTCGGTGGACTGGGACTATAACAAGGACGACCCCAAGCACCTGTTCCGCCCCTATGGCTATCTGCCCGGCCACATGACGGAATGGACGAAGCTGCTGCTGATCCTGGACCGCCATCGCCCGCAGGACTGGATCCTGCCCCGCGCGATCCACCTTTACGAGACCGCGCTGGCGGAAAGCGCCGATCTGGAATTCGGCGGCATGCATTACAGCTATGGCCCCGACGGCAAGCTTTACGATCTGGACAAGTATCACTGGGTCCATTGCGAGACCGTCGCCGCCGCCGCGGGCCTGGCGCTGCGCACCGGGCAGGAACGCTTTCGTCAGGATTACGACCGGCTTTGGCGCTATAGCTGGCGCCATCTGGTCGATCACGAATACGGCTGCTGGTTCCGCATCCTGTCGCCTGCGGGCGTGAAGCAAAGCGATGTGAAAAGCCCTCCGGGCAAGACCGACTATCACCCGTTCGGGGCGTGTTACGAAATCCTCCGCCAGTTGGGAGAGGCCAGCTAGCGCGGCGGCAAAACCGGCGGCCCGCGCCCCGCGCTTGGCGGGCCACCCATCTGAAAAGCGCGAAAAAACTTCGGGAGGAATGAAATGCTGACCAAATCACTGGCAGCGCTGGCCCTTGGCTGCGCGCTTGTCACCACCGCCGCCGGCGCCGAAGAGCGGCCGAAATTCGTCTATCTGACCCAGACCGGCATCGACAACAGCTTCTGGCAGTCGATCAAGAAGGGCATGGACGACGCCTGCACGCAGTTTCAGGCGGATTGCCAGCTGATCTTCACCACGCCCAACGGCGACCTGCAAAAGCACCTGCAAAACCTCGATACGGTTGTCGAACAGGGCGTCGATGGCATCGTCACCGTGGTCGTGAACGACGACCTTTACGACGAGACGATCAAGAAGGCGATCGACAAGGGCATCCCCGTCATCACCGCCAACGTGGACGACAGCCAGGGTGCGGCCGGCAATGCGCGGCTTGCCTTTGTCGGGCAGGACCTGTTTCAGGCCGGCTATGTGCTGATGCAGGGCCTTTACGCCAAGATCCCCGCGGATCAGCCAGTCCACGCCCTTCTGGGCCTGTCGCGTCCCGGCGAAAGCTGGGCCGAGGCGCGCATCGGCGGCGCCAAGAAATTCCTGGACGAGATGAAGGCCGCCAACCCGAACCGCGAAATCACCTATGAAGTGATCGATTCCTCGAACGACATTTCGGTGACGGCCTCGCGCATCTGCCAGTACATGCAAAGCAAGCCCGAGACCAACGCCTATGTCGATGCCGGTTTCTGGGGCGCGGGCGCGGGCGAATGCCTGCGCGATCTGGGCATCAAGCCGGGCCAGTTGCACATGGCGACCTTCGATCTGGTGCCGGTGGTTCTGGACGAGATGAAAAAGGGCTATGTCGACATCACCATCGACCAGCAGCCCTATTATCAGGGCTATCTGCCGATCCTTCAGCTTGCGATGATGAAGAAATTCGGCCTCAGCGCCTTTGACGTGAATACCGGCAAGGCCGTGGTCGAACCCAAGGACCTTGAGCAGGTCGAGAAATTCATGTCGCTGGGCGTGCGCTGACGCCGCCCCCAAAACCCGCACCCCTCGCCGCGCTGGCGGGGGGCATTGCCAAGGGCCAATGAAATGACACCGACCATCAAGAAAATGATGGCGCGCCCCGAGATGGCCGCGCTGCTGATCTTCCTTGCGCTGTTCGTCCTGTTCAGCGTTCTCAACGACCGGTTCCTGACCAGCGGCAACATGACCGTCTATCTGCAACCGATCCCCGAGCTTGCCATCGTCGCCATGGGCATCACCGTGCTGATCATCGCGGGCGAATTCGATCTGTCGGTCGGCTCGGTCTTCGGGCTGTCGCCGATGGTGACGGTGCTGCTGATGCAAAGCGGCTGGCCGACCGCCGTCGCCATCCTGATCGGGCTGGCGGTCGCGGCGCTGATCGGGTTCTGCAACGGGCTGATCACGCTGCGGCTGAAGATCCCGTCGTTCATCGCCACGCTGGGGATGCTGTTCATGGCGCGCAGCCTTGCCATCGTCCTTGCCGGAGGCTTTCCGCCGGTCTTTCCGCGCGAACTGGACGTGTCCTGGCTGGTCGGGCGCATCGATCTGGGGCTGGTGACGCCGCGCGTGTCGCTGATCTACATGATCGTCATTGCGATGGTGCTGGGCTTCGTCCTGCGCCGCACCGATTTCGGCCACTGGATCTTTGCCACCGGCGGCCACCCGCAGGCGGCGCGCGACATGGGCATCAAGACCCAGCGCGTGAAGATGGCCTGCTTCGTGATCTGCGCCACGCTGGCGGGGTTTGCCGGCATCATCCAAAGCTTTCGCGTCAAGGTGATCGTGCCGAACCTTGGCACCGGGCTTGAAATGCAGGCCATCGCCGCGGCGGTGATCGGGGGCGTGGCGCTGACCGGCGGCGTCGGCTCGGTCCTGGGGGCGGTGGTGGGCACGCTGCTGATCGCGATGATCGAGAACATCCTGATCCTCAGCGGCGTCAACGCCAACTGGTTCATGTTCGCCGTCGGGGCGATGATCGTCGTGGCGGTGGTCCTGAACACGCAGACCCGGCTGAAAGCCGAAGGAATCAAGGGCTAAGGTCATGGCACATCCTGCACAGAACCCCGCTGACGACCCGATCATCAAATGCACCGGGCTGCAGAAATGGTATGGCGCTGTCCACGCGCTGAAGAATGTCGATTTCCATGCCGGCCGCGGCGAGGTGATCGGCCTTGTCGGCGACAATGGCGCGGGCAAGTCGACGCTGATCAAGATCCTGTCGGGCGTGCATACGCAGGATCAGGGCGAAATCCTGATCGACGGCCGCGCCGTCTCGATCACCGGGCCCGAGGTGGCGATGTCGCTGGGGATCGAGACGATCTACCAATACACCGCCATGGTCCCGGAAATGTCCATCGCGCAGAACTTCTTCATCGGGCGCGAGCCGCTGAAATGGGGGCGCCCCGGCTTTGGCATCGTCGACCGCGCGAAGATGGCGCGCGAGGCGATGGAGGGGTTGCGCGGCGTCGGCCTGCATCTGCGCGGCCCCGACACGCCGGTCAAGGCGCTGTCGGGCGGCCAGCGGCAAGGCGTCGCCATCGCGCGCGCCATGCATTTCCGTTCAAAGGTGCTGATCCTGGACGAGCCGACGAACCACCTGTCGGTCAAGGAAACCCACAAGGTTCTGGATCACGTCGTCGAGCTGAAGGAACAGGGCGTCACCTCGATCTTCATCAGCCACAACCTGCATCACATCCACCCCATTTCCGACCGCATCGTGGCCATGGCCCGCGGCGAAAAGATCGCCGACGTCCGCGCCGACGAGATCAGCGTCGATGAAATGACCCGGATGATCACCTGATCCCCCTTCACTTCCAGTCCAAGGAGGTCCGCGATGAAGCGACCCAGGATTACCGATATCCGCGCCACCACCGTCACCGTCCCGCTTGAGGCCCCCCTGCGCCACTCGAACGGCGCCCATTGGGGCCGCTTCGTGCGCACCATCGTCGAGATCGAGACCGATACCGGCATCATCGGCCTGGGCGAGATGGGCGGCGGCGGCGAAAGCGCCGAAGCCGCCTTCCGCGCGCTGAAGCCCTATCTGGTCGGCCATGACCCGTTCGAGCTGGAAAAGCTGCGCTTCATGATCTGCAACCCGACCGCCAGCCTTTACAACAACCGCACGCAGATGCATGCGGCGCTGGAATTTGCCTGCCTCGACATCATGGGCAAGTTTCTGGGCGTGCCGGTCTATGACCTGCTGGGCGGCAAGATGCGCGACACCGTGCCCTTTGCCAGCTACATGTTCTTTCGCCTGCCCAACAAGGACACCGGCGAGGGCGAGACCCGCACCGCCGACCAGTTGATCGAACAGACGCTGGCCCTGAAGAAGAAATGCGGCTTTACCACCCACAAGCTGAAAAGCGGCGTCTTCCCCCCGGATTACGAGCTTGAGGTCTATCGCGCCTGGGCCAAGGCCCTTGGTACCGACAAGGTCCGCTACGACCCCAACGCCGCCTTCAGCGTCGAAGAGGCGATCCGCTTCGCCAAGGGCATCGAGGACCTGAACAACGACTATTACGAGGACCCGACCTGGGGCCTGAACGGTATGCGCCGGGTGCGCGAGAATACCTCGATGCCCTTGGCCACCAATACCGTGGTCATCAACTTTGAACAGCTTGCCGCCAATACGCTGAACCCGGCGGTGGACGTGATCCTGCTGGACACGACCTTCTGGGGCGGCATCCGCCCCTGCGTCAAGGCCGCCGGCGTCTGCGAGACCTTCCAGCAGGGCATCGCCGTCCATTCCTCGGGCGAGCTGGGCATCCAGCTTGCGACCATGCTGCATCTTGGCGCGGTGCTGCCGAACCTGGTCTTTCACGCCGACGCGCATTACCACCAGCTGGTCGATGACATCATCGTGGGCGGCCCGATGCAATACCGCGACGGCGCCATCGCGGTGCCGACGGCGCCCGGCCTCGGGGTCGAGCTGGACCGCGACAAGCTTGGCAAATATGCCGATCTTTACAAGACGCTGGGCGGCTATCCCTATGATCGCGACCCCTCGCGCCCGGGCTGGTTCTCGGTCGTGCCGAACACCCGCTGGGCCGACCCGAACGACAGCCGGGTGGTGGAGTATTGAAGGGGCGACACGGCAAGGATGGCGATGGCTGCCGCGCGCAGTTGTCGTAACGGGTCACGGGTTTGCCATCAGCTTACCGCCGCGCCGTGGCCCCGGTCCGATTGCGGCTGCGATATCGTCTGATGTCGCAGCCGGCCTGCGTCCCGCCACCGCCCTGCCCCGCCTTGCGCAAACGCAGCGCCATCAGCCCCGCCAGCCAGGCAAGGGACAGCGCCGGTATCATGCGCCATCGGTCGGCGTGCGGCGACGGTCCAGCACCAGTTGCAGGAAGACAAGGTCAAGCCACGCGCCGAACTTGGTCCCGACCTCGTTCAGGTGGCCGACCTGCTGGAACCCCAGCTTTTCGTGCAGCCGGATCGAGCCGGCATTCCCGGCCTCGATCGCGGCGACCATGACATGCTTGCCAAGTCCCCTTGCGCGCAGGATCAGCGCCTGCATCAGCGCGCGGCCGATGCCGGCGCCGCGCGTGTCGGCACGGACATAGACGGAATGTTCGACCGTGTGGCGATAGCCGCCGAAGGCACGCCAGTCGCCGAACGAGGCATAGCCCAGCACGCGGCCGTCATCCCCCAGGGCGACCAGCACCGGATAGCCCGCGCGGCGGCGCTCAGCCAGCCAGGCCTGCCGGTTGGCAAGGTCGACCTGCGTGTTGTTCCAGACCGCAGTCGTATGCGCCACGGCGTCGTTATAGATCGCCATGACCCCGGCCATGTCCGCGTCCGTCGCATCGCGAATAATCATTCCCCGCCTCGATCAAGCATCATCGTGGACGGATTGTCCACCATAATGGACATTCCGTCAATGGAATCGCGCGGGTTTTCAGGTATCGCGCAGCACGATCACCGCATAGCGGCAAGGCTGGTCGCCGGCGTTCCGAAAGATGCAGTCGGCGGGCGGCCCAAGATGCAGGCAGTCGCCCTGCCGCAGTTGATGGGTGAGCGCGCCCTCGACAAAGGTCAGCTCGCCGTCCAGCACCCAGATCAGTTGCCGGATGAAGGCATAGGCGGGGGCGGGCATCGGCACCTCGCGCGCGGGCGGCAGCGTGACCTCGACCAGATCCACCGGCATGTCCGACCGGGGCGAGACCTGACGGCGCAGATAGCCGGTTTCGGGGTCGGTCCAAAGCGGCTGATCCGCGCGCCGCAGAAGCTGGCCGCCCGCAGCCTCGGCCCGCGCCAGCAGCGTCGACATGCTTAGCCCGAACGCGCCCGAAAGCTTGCCCAACAGGTTCGCGGTCGGGCTGCTGTCGCCGCGTTCGACCTTGTGGATCATGGCGCGCGAGACCGCCGCCCGCGCGGCAAGTTCGGTCAGAGACCAGCCGCGGCTTTCGCGTTCCGCGCGGATGCTGGCGCCAATGCGGTTGTCGATATCATCATGCTGCATCGTGCCAATATAGTGGACGAAACACCCTCACCGCAAGCCGGCCTACCACGCTGTCCGTTTATTGGGCGAGGTTGAGATCACGCTGATACCGGGCCGCAATAACGTCGAGCGCACCAGCGCCCTGTCGGTCGCGGCCTATGCGCTGCGGCGACGGCTGGGGTTGGCTTGGACAGATCCAACATCGGCTGAATCTATGATTTCATCGTAAGTAATTATTCCAAATTACTATTTCTAATTTACATGATAAGTTACATGAACTTTTCAAGTCAGGCGGCCAGATAAGCCCTTACACCTCGTAATCGACCGGCGTCGCGTGCCAGCCCTCGGCGCGCTTTTGCCAGAACAGGTCCTTGAGCCGCGTCGAGATCGGGCCGGGCCGGTCATTGCCCATGATCCGCCCGTCGATGCGCGACACGGGCATGATGCCGCCGGCGGTGGTGCAGGCGAAGATCTCGTCGGCCTGCCGGAACTCATCTGCGGGGATGTCGCGGATTTCCAGCGGCAGGCCAAGCTCGGCGCACAGCTCTGTGACGGAAAGCCGGGTCACGCCCTCAAGCGCGCCGTGTTGGGGCGTCGTGACCACGCCGCCGGTGATGCAGAAGACGTTGAAGCCCGGCCCTTCGGTCACATGGCCCTGCGCGTCCAGCAGCGCGGCGGTATCGGCGCCGGCATCCAGCGCCTCGAACTGGGCGGCGGTCAGGTCGGCCCAGTGAAAGTTCTTCACCCGCGGATCGACGCTTTCGGGCGCGATGCGCTGCACGCGCGGGATGATCATATGCAGCCCGCGTTCATATTGTTCGGCCGAGGGGATATTGACCCAGGGCACGGCAAAGCAGCACAGATAGCTGCGCGCAAAGGCCGAATGGCGCGGGCCGCCGGCGGGCGCGCTGGCGCGCAGGCAATCCATCGCCACATAGGCCGAGCGCAGCCCCGACAGCGCCACGATGCGGTTCAGGATGCGGCGGATGTCGTCGTCGCTTTCCGGCGGCTGCATCCGAAGCCGCGTCATCGAGGCGCGGAAACGGCGGATATGGTCATCCAGCCGGAAAAAGCTGCCCTGCCACACGCCGACCACGTCATAGGTCACGTCCGAACGGCGATAGCCGAAATGCGTGACCGGGATGCGCGCCTGCGCGATGGGCATGTATTCGCCGTCCAGATAGGCGGCGCCGCTGGAAAAATCGCTCATCTCATCCCCCCGTTTCGGATTGGCGCGGGCGCAGGGCCACATGCATCCCCGCCAGCATCAGCGCCGCCGCCAGCCAGAAGACCGGGGCGGGCGTCTCGCCAAAGATGGCCATGCTCCACAGGATGCCGGCGGCGACCGCCAGATAGTTGAAGACCGAAAAGCGCGCCGGGCCGATGGCGGCGACGATCACGAAGAACAGCCAGAAAAAGACCGCGTTGATCAGCGCCGACAGGACCAGGGGCAGCAGTTGCGCGGCCCCGGTTTCCGCGGGCCAGAACCGGGCGCCCATGACCAGCCCGACCAGTGCCGCGACCAGCGCGCCGCCCAGCAGCGTGCCCGTGGCCATGGCCAGCGCCGGGGCGGCGGGCGGGCGCAGCCATGCGGCGCAGTTGTTGGCGGTGGCAAACATCACCGGCGCGGTCAGCGCCAGCAGGAACCAGCGCAGGCCGCCCTGCGACAGCACGCCGCTTTCCGGGCGCACGATCAGCGCGATCCCCGCCAGCCCCATCGCCATGCCCAGAAGCACGCGATGGTCGAAACGCTCGGACCCGGTCGCGGCGGCGATCAGCAGGGTCAGGACCGGCGACAGGCACAGGACCAGCGTCAGGGTCGATGCCTCAAGATGCTGGGCGGCGGTGACAAGGATGCCGATGGGCAGGCCGATGACCAGCCCCCCGATCACCAGATCGGCGACCAGCGCCCCGAAGGCAAGCGAGGGCAGCGCCCCGGTCACGGCCCCCAGCGCCAAAAGCGCCACGCCCGCCAGAACCGCCGGCGCCAGCGCAAAGGCGACCGGGGGCCAGCCCGCCTCGGCCGCCAGCCGGTTGACCGGGAAGATGCCGCCGTAAAGCACGGCGGCGACGATCAGCAGGGCCAGCGCGCGGCGGGGGGTCATGGCCTAGCCCCCGGCGCGCAATCGGGCGGTCGCGGCCTCGTCCACGGCATAGACGCCGGGAATGTCGCCCTCGGTCAGGGCGATGCGATAGACCCCGGCGGCGGTTTCCGGGCTGAGCCAGCCGCGATTGACCGAGCGCGCCACCCGGTCCGGCCGGCGCTGCAACGGGTCGCCATAGCCGCCGCCGCCGCAGGCGGTGAAGGCGATCTTGGTGCCGGCGCGGATCACCTCTTCGGCAAAGGCGGGCAGCGCGGTTTCGTCGCCCCGCTCGTCGATCCTGACCGAGGTGCAGGGCTTCGCCGTGGTGCCGCCCAGAACGCCGCGCGGCGGATGCGTGGTGCCGTCGGCGGCATACATGATCGTCATGTCATGGCCCAGCGGATAGAAGACGCCGCCCATGCCGGGGGCGCCCTCGAACTCGCCCAGGCCCTGGCTGTCGCGCATGACGCCGCGGCGCTCGATGATGATGGGATACATGGATTCGTCCACCTCGACCGAATCGAGCTGGATCAGCCCGGCATTCGCCGGCCCGCAATAGGTCAGCCAGCCGTCATGGCCGTGGTTGGCGCCACCGCCGCCATAGCCGACAAAGATCTGGTTCACATAGCCCTTGCCGCGCTTGAAGGGATCGGCGCCCGAAATGACGCCGGTACCCGCCGGCAGATGCGAGCCGCTTTCCGCCTGCCCGTATGGCGCGCCCATGCGCGAAAAGACGGCGTTTCCGGCGATCATCAGGCGGTCGTTCACGTTCGTCGTCGCGACCGAGGTGCCCACGGGGTATTTCGGCGCACCGATGGCGCAGCCCTCGCGCAGCAAAACCTTGATCTGGGACTTCGCGCCCTCGTTATGCGGGATCGACTCTTCAAGGTTGTTGAAGACGCCGATCCGGCACGAGCCGGTGCAGGTATTGGCCGAAAGGTTCAGCCCCCCCGGCACGTTGTCGATATTGTCGCGCACATCGACGGTGATCTCGCCCGCCTCGGGGTCGATGGTGACCTTGACCCGCACCGGGATGCCGTCATCGGCCACGCCCGGCACCGGGTCGTGCATGGTCTGGTATTCATAGGTGCCGGCGGGCAGCTTTGCGATGGCGGCCTTGGCGCAGCGGCGGCCATAGTCGAACCAGTCCTGCACGAAATCGACCACCGTATCGCGGCCATAGCGATCCAGAAGGTCGATGATGCGCCGCTCGGCCGTGCGGCAGGCGCCGCTTTGCGCCGCGACATCGCCCAGCCACAGTTCGGGCACGCGGTTGCGCATGGCGCCGATGCGCAGGATGTCCTTCTTGTCCTTGTAGTTCTGCGCCACCCGCACGCAGGGGAAATGCATCCCCTCTTCGAAGATGTTGCGGGCAAAGGGCAGATAGGTCGAGGGCGCCGGCGCCCCGGTATCGGCGTGATGGGACAGCGCCACCACCCAGAACAGCGGCTCGCCCCTGTAAAACACCGGCATCGCCATGATGAGGTCGGCGTGGTGGGTGCCCCCGGTATAGGGGCAGTTGTTGATGAACATGTCGCCTTGCGCGATATCGTCGAAAAGCTCGGTCAGGGGCCGCGTCGCCATGTCCATCGACATGACGTGGATCGGCAGCGCATCCTCGACCGAGACAAGCTGATGGTCATAGGTCAGGATCGCGCAACTGAAATCGCGGGCGTTCTTGATGACGGCCGAGCGGCTGGCGCGCATGACGACCAGCGTCATCTCGCGCACGATGGCCTCGAAGCGGCTTTTCAGCACCGACATCAGGAACGGGTCGATGCGCCGGGTGACGGTCTCGGTCGCGGGGGAAAGGTCCGGTTGTGCCATGGTGATCCTCCTCGCGGTCAGGCGACGGTGACGATGATATTGCCAAAGCGGTCAAGCCGGCCGTCATGGCCGCGCTTGAGAAAGGCGGTGAAGGTCTCGGCCTCGACCAGGCAGGGGCCGGCAAGCTGCGCGCCCTCGCCCAGTGTCGAAAGCTCATAGACCGGAACGTCGATCATCCCGCGCGAGGGCTGGTCATAGACGCGACGGCTGGCCTTGGGCGCGACCGCGCCCTGCTGCGCGGGCAGGATGTTCCTGCGCCAGATTTCCTGTCCCTGCCGCTTGCCGATGGCGCGCAGCTTCCAGGCGGTGAACTCGACCACGTCGCCATCGGTGCGGATGGAGTAGATCCGCTCATGCATGCGGTGGAACGCCTCGACCAGCGCGGGCAGGTCGGCGGCGGTCAGGCGGCCGTCGGTCAGGGTCAGCGGCACCTCGATTTCAAAGGACTGGAATTCGTACCGGCCCATAAAGGAAAACTCGAACTGGCGGTTTTCCGGCGCGACACCGGCATCTTCCAGAAAGCCGTCGCCCGCCATGCGCAGTTGCGCCAGCATCGCATTGACGCCCGCAAGGTCGAAATCCGCGTCCGAGGTCAGCAGGACGCCGCTTTTCTCGTTGCGGATATCCGAGATCAAGCCGCCAAAGGCGCTGAGCCCGGCCATGAAGCGCGGGATCATATAGCGCTTGAGGCCAAGGATATCGGCCATTTCCGCGATATGGATGGCGGTCGCGCCACCGCCGCAGACAAAGAAGCTGTCGCGGGGGTTGATGCCTTCGCGGACGGTGATTTCCTCGATGGCGGCGACCATGTTGTGGTTCGAGGTGGTATAGATCGCATAGGCCGCCTCGGGCAGGCTGACGCCCAGCCCGGTGGCGATCTGGGCCACCGCCTGTTCGGCCAGATCGCGCCGCAGCTTCATCTTGCCGCCAAGGAAATAGTCGGGGTCCACCAGCCCCAGCACCACGTTGGCATCCGTCACCGTGGGATGCGTGCCGCCGATCCCGTAGCAGGCCGGCCCCGGCCGCGCCCCCGCCGATTGCGGCCCGACATTCAGCAGCCCCCCCGCATCGACATGCGCGATCGAGCCGCCGCCCGCACCGACCGAGCGCACGTCGACCTTGGGGATGCCCAGCGAATCGTCGTGGATCATGCTGTCGGGGGTGATGATGATCTGGTGGTCGCGCAGCGCCGAGACGTCGAAGGTCGTGCCGCCCATGTCGCCCACGATGATGTCGGGTTCGTCCGACAGGGCCAGCGCCGCCATCGGCGCCAGCGTCGGACCGGACATGACCGAATAGATCGGCTTTTTCAGCATCTCGGGCAGCGGCATCATGCCGCCGACGCAATTGGCCAGCAGCAGGTCGCCGGCAAAGCCCGCGCCATCCAGCGCCTGTTGCAGCCGGCCGATATAGCGCGAGACGATGGGGTGGATCGAGGCGTCGATGGCCGCCGCGATGACGCGCTGGTATTCGCGCGGCATCGGGTTGATCTCATGGGACAGCGTCACCGGAATGTCGGGCAGTTCCCTGGCCAGGATGTCGCGCACGCGCAGCTCATGCGCGGGGTTGACCACCGACCACAGCAGCCCGACCGCGATCGCCTGAACGCCAAGCCCGGCAAAGTCGCGGGCGGCAGCACGCACGGCCGCCTCGTCCAGGGGCACATGTTCCTGTCCGCGCGCGTCGATCCGTCCCGCCACGCCCCGCGTCAGATGGCGCGGCACATAGGCGTCGGGATAGTCCAGCTTCCACTGGAAGGCGCCTTTGCGCGGACCCTGACGCAGCAGCAGGATATCCTCGTGCCCCTGGTTCAGGACCAGCCCGACCTTGACGGTCTTTTTCTCGACCAGCGCATTGGTCGAGACGGTCGAGCCATGCACGATCAGGTCGATTTCGCGGATGAACTGCGCCGGCGGCAGGCCGTAGCCTTCGGCGGCGACATGCAGGACGTTGATGAAACCCTTTTCAAACTCGCCCGGCGTGGTGGGCGATTTGAAGATCGAGATGACGCCGCGCTCATCCGACACGAGGCAATCGGTGAAGGTGCCGCCGATATCGATGCAGATCTGATAGCCCACTTGTTTCTCCCGTTATTTCACCGGCGCAGATCATCGCGGCTGAGCACAAGGCTGATGACGATGATCGCGCCAAGACAGATTTGCTGGATGTAGCCGTCCAGCTGGATCAGGTTCATGCCGTTGGACAGCACGGTGACGAAAACCGCGCCCAGCAGCGCCGAGCCGACGCCCCCCTCGCCGCCCGACAGCTTCGCACCGCCCACCACGGCGGCGGCGATGGCCTCAAGCGTCAGGTTGCCGCCAAGGTTCGGCTCGCCCGAGCCGGTGCGCGCGGTCAGCAGCAATGCGCCGATGGCGGTCGCCAGCGATGACAGGACATAGGCCGCGGTCAGCGTGCCAAAGGTGTTGATGCCGGCCGCGACGGCGGCGCGGGGATTGGCGCCGATGATGTAAAGGCTGCGGCCAAAGCGGGTCGCGCGCAGCATCGCCCAGCCGGCGGCAAAGATCAGCGCCACGATCCAGATCTGGATCGGCAGGCCCAGCGGCGCCGCCTGCGCCAACCCGTCCGTGAAGGCGGCGGGCAGGCCCGCCACCGGAAAGCCGCCGCTGACGGTCGAGGCCAGCGACATGACGATATTGGCCATGCCCAGCGTCGTGACCAGCGGGTTCAGGCCGATGCCGCCGACCAGCAGCCCGTTGGCCAGACCGACCGCCAGCCCGACGCCCAGCCCCGCCGCGACCCCCGCAAAGGCCGATCCGGTCGCCACCATCACCATCGCCGACAGCACACTGACCAGCGACACGGTGAAGCCCAGCGACAGATCGAACCCGCGCGTCAGGATGACAAGGCATTGCGCCAGCGCGAAAATCGCCAGATAGCTGCATTGCACCGCGATATTGCGCAGGTTCGCGGCCGAGATCACCCGCGGCTCGATCAACGCGAATGCCAGCAGCACAAGGGCGATGCCCAGGGGCAGCCGCCAGGCGGCCAGACGCCGGATCAGGCCGGCTTGCGGGGAAACGCTCGGGGCGGGCATCAGGTCTCGCTCCTTCTCAGCAGCAGGCGTTCGATCCCAAGCGCCAGGATCAGCACCACGCCCAGAACCAGCGCCTGATACTTGCTGTCGAATTGCAGCAGGTTCATGGCATTGGCGATCACGGTCAGAAACAGCGCGGCAAGCGCGACCAGCCCGGCGCGGCCGACCCCGCCGCGCAGCGAGACGCCGCCGATCACCGCCGCGGCGATGGTCTCCAGCGCCAGCGTGCCGCCGATCGTCGCCTGACCCGAGCCGATGCGCGCCGCCATCAGAAAGCCGGTAAAGGCGGCCATGACGCTGGCCAGGACATAGGTGACGATCAGCACCCGCCGCGTCCTGACGCCCGAAAGCCGCGCGGCGCGTTCGTCGCTGCCCACCGCATAGACATGCCGCCCGAAAGCCGTGCAGCGCTGCAACAGGACGCAGAGCGCCAGCAGGCTTAGCGCGATGGCAAGAATGACCGGCACGCCCAGCAGCTGCCCGCGCCCCACGGTCGCGATAAAGCTGTCAAGGATGCCATAGATCGGGATGCCCTGCGTGTAGTAAAGCGCGATCCCGGTCAGCGCCGACATCACCGCCAGCGTGACCATGAAGGGCGAGAGCCCGAACCCCGCGATCAGCACCGCATTGACCAGCCCGACCGCGACGCCAAGGCCGATGACCACCGCCAGCGCCGCCATGATCGCCAGCAGGTCGGCGCCGGGCGCCCAGGCGGCGACCGCGCCCATGCTCAGCGCCGTCACGACCGAGCCGCTGGCCGCCACCATGCCCACCGACAGGTCGAACCCGCCCACCGTCATCACCAGCATCTGCGCAAGCGACGGGATCAGCAGGAACGAGAAGTTGCGCGCCAGATTGACCAGATTCATCCGGTTCAGAAAGCGCGGCTCGGCCAGCGCGGTAAAGATCAGCGCCGCCAGCAGCAGCACCACGATGCCGCCGTTTTGCAGGAAGGCCTGCATCCGGCGCGGGCGGCGGGCGGGGGTTGCGGCGGATATGGTCATCTGCGGCACCCCCGATCAATGGCCGAAGTAATGGGCAAGAATGGCGGTTTCCGACATGGCATCGCCGGTCAGTTCCGACACGATGCGCCCGTCGTTCATCACATAGATCCGGCTGCACAGATGCAGCAGCTCGGGCAGTTCCGAACTGGACAGCAGCACCGCCGCGCCACCCTCGGCCAGCCGCTTGATCAGCGCATAGACGTCGGCCTTGGCGTTGACGTCGATGCCGACGGTCGGCTCGTCGAACAGATAGACGTCAAAGGGCCGCATCAACCCGCGCGCCAGCATCACCTTTTGCTGGTTGCCGCCCGAGAATGCGATGACGCGCCGTTCGGGCGCCATCGGGCGCAGGCCCAGGTCCTCCAGCGGGGTGCGGATGACGCGCGGCTCGTCCCAGTAGCGCAGCACCGGACCCGAGGCGATGGCCGCCTCGTCCAGCGTCGCCATGGTGACGTTTTCGCGCACGGGACGGGTCAGCGCCAGCCCCTCGGCGCCGCGGTCGCCGGGGAAATAGCACAGGCGCTGGCGCAGCATCCGCGCCGGGGCGGGATGGGTGACGTGGCGCCCCGACAGGATGATCTCGCCCCCGGCCAAAGGTTCCAGCCCGAAGATTGCGCGGCAAAGTTCGCTGCGGCCGCAGCCGACAAGCCCGGCCAGCCCCACCACCTCGCCGGCATTGAGCGTGATCGAGGCGTCGCGCACCGATCCGCTGTCGCTGCTCAGATGCGCGACGCGCAGGCGTTCGGGGCCCTTCCGGGCGGCAATGACGGGAAACAGCTTGTCGACGGGCACGCCCACCATCATCTCGATCAGTTTGGCGGCGCTGACCTCGGCGGTGCGGACGGTGCCGACCAGCCGGCCGCCGCGCAGCACGGTCACGCGATCCGACAGGTTCTGGATCTCGCTCATCCGGTGCGAGACATAGATGATGCCGACGCCGCGCGCCTTCAGCCGCGCCATGACCTCGAAAAGCTTCTCTGCCTCGCCGTCGGTCAGCGAGGCGGTCGGCTCGTCAAGGATCAGCACTTCGGATCCGGTGCGCAGCGCCTTGGCGATCTCGACCATCTGCTTTTGCGCCCGGCTGAGCGAGGCGATTTTCGCGTCCAGCGGCACGGCAAAGCCCAGCTCATCCATAAGCTGCCGCGCCGCCTCGCGCATCCGGCGCTGTTGCAGGAACGGCCCGCGGCGCAGTTCGCGGCCCAGAAACAGGTTCTCCGTCACCGTCAGGTCAGGGGCCAGCGAAAATTCCTGGAATACCGCCGCGATCCCCATATCGCGCGAGGTCTGGGGCGTCTGGCCGCTGATCTCGCGTCCCTTGAAGGTCATGCGCCCGGCGGTGCGGGGAAAGCTGCCGATGATCAGGTTGATCAGCGTGGACTTGCCCGCGCCGTTCTCGCCCAGAAGCGCGTGGACTTCGCCCGGCTCAAGGGTGAAATCGACGCCGTCCAGCACGACGACATTGTTGAACGCCTTGGAAAAGCCAGTCAGTTCCAGCATCGGCAGCCGCCCCGGTCAGTCAAAGGACCGGACGGGCGGAAACCGCCCGCCCGGATGGGGTTCATTCCGCCGAGAACACCGGCTGGAACCCCTCGGGAGCGAAGATCTGCGAGACATCGAACTTGTCCACATTTTCCTTGCTGACGATGCCGGGGCTGACAAGCAGGATCTTTTCATGATCCTTTTTCTCAAGTGCCCGAACAGCAAGATCGACGCTGATACGGCCCATGATGACGGGGTATTCGGTGGCAAAGGCCAGAACCTTGCCCTCTTTGACGGCCTTCAACATGGTCTGGTTTTCATAGGACGCGATGATGGTGACGTCGTCGCGCCCGGCATCCTGAACCGCGCCGATGGCGGCCTCGGCGGTGGGGGCGCCGCCCCAGATCACGTTCATGTCGGGATAGGTCTGAAGCGCATCCTCGACCAGACGCAACTGCGCCGGGACCGAGGCTTCGCCGAACATCTCGGCCAGCAGCTTCACGTTGCCGGTCTTGGTCGCATCGCGAAAGCCCGCCATGTAGGTTTCCGCCCAGCCCGAGCCCTGCGGCCCCGGAAACGCCACCGCCGCGCCCTGCTTGTCGCCCAGATAGGCCTTGACGAATTCGCCGGTCTGGAAGCCCTTGGCGTGGAAGTCGGGGGTGATGCGGGCGGTGATCGGCGTGTCCAGGATCGGGTTGGCGACGGCGATGTTCACGACGCCCTTGGCCATGCCCTCGTTGATCTTGGCGGCAAGGCCCGCCTCGGAGATCGCGCCGATCAGGATGGCATCCGCCCCCGCCGCAAGGCAGTCGTCATATTGCGAGATCTGCTTGGGAAGGTTGGAGTAACCGCCGGCCTGCAACAGCGTGAACTTGACGCCCATCTGCTTGGCCGTCTCGGCGATGCCATAGTTGACCGACAGCCAGTAGCTGTCTTGCAGATGCGGGAACAGCACGCACAGGTTCCACGGCTTTTCCGCCTTTTCCAGCGGGGTGTATTCGATCTGCTCGATCTTGTTCAGGTCGCCCCCCTTGGCCGCCGCGATGGGGAACGGCCACCAGTCCTTCGCCGCGGCGAACTGGCCAGAGGCGATGAGGAAGCTGCAGGCGAGCAAGGCTTTCGTCAGGGTCATCATGTTCACTCCTTGTTGGGTTGGTCAGGCCGTTCCGGCTTCTGTCTTTCGGGTCTTTGCCCGCATCATCCCGCCTCGGCGGCAAGGGTCGTCAGCGTGGGCACCAGCGCGGCAAGGATCTCGTCGACCTCGGCCTCGGTAGTAATCAGGGGCGGGCACAGCGCCAGCGTGTCGCCCATGGCGCGCAGGATCACGCCCGCATCCTGCATCAGCGCCGCGGCGCGGGCGCCAAGCTGGCCCGCCTTGCCGCGCGGCGCCTTGCTGGCGCGGTCAGCGACCAGTTCGATGCCGGCGACGAAGCCGATGCCGCGGATCTCGCCGACCATGGGGTGATCGCCCAGCCGGTCATGCAGCCCCGCCAGCATATGCGCGCCGACCCGCGCCGCCTGCCCGACCAGCCCGCGTTCCTCGATGATGCGCAGGTTTTCCAGCGCGACGGCGCAGGCGACGGGATGGCCGCCAGCGGTCAGGCCATGGCCGAACATGCCGCGCCGGGCGCTTTCGTCGGCGATGGGTTCATAGACGCGGTCCGACAGCAGGACCGCCGCGATGGGCATGTAGGACGAGGCAAGCTGCTTTGACACGATCATGATGTCGGGCCGCATCCCCAGCGTCTCGGAGCCGAACATCCGGCCGGTGCGCCCGAAGCCGCAGACCACCTCATCGGCGACCAGCAGCACATCGTGGCGCGCCAGAACCGCCTGTATCTTTTCCCAATAGGTCCGGGGCGGCACGATGACGCCGCCCGCCGCCATCACCGGCTCGGCCACGAAGGCGGCGACGGTTTCCGGCCCCTCGGCCAGGATCAGGCGGTCCAGTTCCTCGGCCAGACGGCTGGCGAAGGCCTCTTCGCTTTCACCGGGCAGCGCCTCGCGCCAGTGATGGGGGCAGGTGACATGCCGGATCTGCGGGATCGGCAGGTCGAAGGCGCCGTGGTTCATCGGCAGCCCGGTCAGGCTGGCCGCGCCGATGGTGACACCGTGAAAGCCGCGCCTGCGGGCGATGACCTTCTTCTTCGCGCCCTGCCCCATGGCGTTGGCGCGATACCAGATCATCTTCAGCGCGGTGTCGTTCGCCTCCGAGCCGGAATTGGTGAAGAAGACCTTGCTCATCGGCACCGGCGCCAGCGCCACCAGCCGCTCGGCCAGGTCGGTCGCGGGCGCGACGGCGCGGTGGTTGAAATTGTGATAGAAGGGCAGCTCGCGCATCTGCCGATAGGCAGCGTCGGCCAGCCGGGTTTCGGAAAAGCCAAGCGCTGCCGACCACAGACCCGACATCGCCTCGATATAGCGCTTGCCGGTATTGTCGAAGACATGGACGCCGCTGCCCCGGACGATCATCAGCGGCCCGGTCCTTTCATGCTGGCGGGCATCGGTGTTGGGATGCAGGTGCCAGCGGGCGTCGCGTCCCTCGATCGAATTGGCCGCGATGGCGAAATGTCCGGACCCCTGCATCTTCGGTCTCTCCCGCGTCGCGCATCGGCGCTGACGTAGGATCATCATGCAACTTATAAATTGCAAGTCAACGGTTTTTGCGGCCCCTGTCCGGAAGTACGGGCGCCGGCGAAAGTCCGGCGGTCATTCTATTGAAAATTCGACGTTTTCTTTAAGAAAGCGAATGAAATCAACGCCGCCATCGATAATATCGCGGCGAATCGCATCGCGCGCGCCGGGGCCGTCGCCGGCCTCCAGCCGCTCGATGACGCGCTGATGCGCCTGCGCGCCGAAATAGGTACGCTTGCCGCGGATGAAGAACACCGTCAGCATCGGCCCCATCGAGGTCCACAGGCTTTCGATATGGCTGACCAGCATCTCCATCCCCGAGATGCGATAGACCGCGAAATGAAAATCGCGATTCAGCCGGAAGGCTTCGTCCGGCTGTTCGTTGTCATCGGCGGCGGCATATTCGGGATGGATGGCGCGCAGGTTGGCGATGTCCTCGGGCGTGGCCTTCTGGGCGGCGATCTCGGCGGCCAGCCCCTCAAGCTCAAGCCGCATCAGGCGCACTTCCATGTAACGCTCAAGCGTCATCGGCGGCACGATGGCGAAGCGCCCCGAGCGAAGCTGCAAGCCGCCCTCGCTGACCAGCCGCATGCAGGCCTCGCGCACGGGGGTGATCGAGGTGCCCAGCATGTCGGCCAGTTCCTGCATCACCAGCCGCTGGCCGGGCCGGAACTGACCGCTGATCAGCCCGTCGCGCAGCACCGAATAGGCGCGCTGCGAAAGACTGCCCTGAGCGATCGGCGCAAGATCCAGCCGTGCCTTTTCCATGAAGCGTCCCTTTTTCCGTCCCGTATCGCCCGATAGTTCCGGCCCCGCAACCCGCCGTCAATGCCCAGAGGCGCCCGGTGCGGTCAAACCGCCCCGGACAGGTCCACCTGCGCAAGACAGCGGTCGAACACATCCAGAAAGCGCGCGGCATCGTCTTGCGTGAAACACAAGGGCGGCCGCACCTTGACGCAGTTCCCGGCCTTGCCGCAGGTGCCGACAAGGATGCCCGCCTCGCGCATCAGGTTCACCAGCCCGTCCACTGCCGCCGTCGCCGGCGTCTTGCTGGCGCGGTCGGTGACCAGTTCGACCGCCGCATAAAGCCCGGCGCCCCGCACGTCGCCGATCACCTGATGCCGCCCGGCCAGATCGCGCAGCCCGGTCAGCAGTTCGGCCCCGACGCGGCGGGCCGACTGCATCAGCCCCTCGTCCGCGATCACGTCCAGCACCGCCAGCCCGACCGAGGCCGAGACCGGGTTGCCGCCAAAGGTGTTGAAATAGCGCGTCGCCCGGCCAAAGCTGTCAAGGTGCCGAGGCTGCGCGACCATCGCGGCCAGCGGATGACCGGCGCCCAAGGGCTTGCCCAGCGTCACCAGATCGGGAATGACGCCGTGGCACTGGAACGCCCACATATGCGTGCCGGGCCGGGCAAGACCGGACTGCACCTCGTCGGCGATGAACAGACCGCCCGCGGCGCGTATCTCGGTGCACGCGGCGTTCAGCAGGCCGGGGCGGTCGACGAATAGCCCGTCGCTGGCGAAAACCGTGTCGCAGATCAGCGCGGCGACGCCGTGCCCCTTGTCCCGCAGATCGGCGATGGCGGCGCGCAGCGCGGCCAGAAACTGCGTCTCGGCCTGCGCGGGACTGCCGGCGCGATAGCTGTCGGGCGCAGGGATGCAGCGCACATGCGGCCCCAGCGGGTTCGAGGTCCCCAGCGCCGGCGAAATTTCGGCCAGCGCCGCCGTGACGCCGTGATAGGCGTTCGCGGTGACGATGATGCCCTGCGCGCCGGTCACCGCGCGGGCGACGCGCAGCGCAAGGTCGTTGGCCTCGCTGCCGGTGCAGGTGAACATGACCTGCGACAGGCCCGGCGGAAATGTCGCGACCAGCCGTTCGGCATAGGCGACGACGGTGGCATGCAGATAGCGGGTATGGGTATTCAGGTCCTGCGCCTGCGCGGCCAATGCCGCCGTCACCCGCGGATGGCAATGCCCGACCGAGGGCACGTTGTTGTAGGCGTCCAGATATTCCCGCCCCTCGGCGTCCCAGACGCGCGCGCCGCGGCCCCGGACCAGATGCAGCGGCCGGTCATAGAACAGCCGGTAGGCCGGGCCCAGCACGCGCGCGCGCCGCGACAGAAGCGATTGGTCAAAGCTCATCCCGGCCGCGCCCCCGCGCACAGATCGACAAGGCGCGCCGGCAGATCGGCGGGCGAGGCCTGAAGCCGGTCCCAGATCAGCCAGGCGGCACGGTTGCTGCGCAGGATATAGTCGCGATTGTCCGGGAACAGCCGCGCCCGCCAGCCCGAAAGCAGGATGCGCGTCGCCAGCCGCGCCCGGATCAGCGCCGGCATCGCCGCGATCTCGGCCGTGGTCAGGTGCAGGTTGGCCGCGGCGCCGCGCAGGATATCGGCGATGGCCTGCGCCGGCTCGTCCAGGGGCGACAGGAAATAGCTGGCGGCGATGGCCAGTTCGTTGATGCGCGGGGCGTGGACGATATCGCCGAAATCGATCACGCCGACGACGTTGCTGCGGGTGTCGGGGTCGACAAGCAGGTTCGACAGGCTCAGGTCGTTATGGATGGGCTGCTGCGGCAAGGCCCGCAGAAGCGGCATCGTGTCCGTCGCAAAGCCGTCCAGCCAGAGTTCCAGCGCCGCGCGCCGCTCTGGCTCGGCGACAAGGGCGGTCAGCGGGCGCAGATGCGCGACCTGCATGATATCCCACAGGATCGTGCGCCGGACGCCGGGATGGGCATAGTCGGCCAGCGCCGCCGCAAGCTCTCCGATCACGCGGCCGACATTCATGCGCAGGCGCGGCGACAGGTCCGCAGCGACCGGGTTGATGCCCGGCAGCCGGCTGATCAGCACCGCTGCGACCGGCAGCGCGCCGATCCGGTCCGTCGCCTCGGCCTCTCCGCTGCGGGTCGGGAAAAGCCGGGGCACCGGACAGGCCGGGTCGCGGGACTGCACATGCAGCAGCGCGCCATGTTGCAGCGCGCGTGTCGGTGCATCGTCCACGGCATTGTAGAATTTCAGGATCGCCTGCCAGCCATCCGCGCCGGACAGAAGAAAGTTCCGGTCCCGCTCGCCCGTCAGCAGCCTGACGCTGGCCGTGCGGCCATAGTGGCGGGCGGCAAAATCCGCCGCCTGCGCCTCGGAGACCGCGGGCGGCGGTGTCCGCAGCAGGTTTTGCGCCGCGGCAAGAACGGGATCCTCGCCTGACGCGAACAGCATATCGTCGGCGAAACGGGCTTCGGTCATCATCGCACTCCGATTTCACTTTTTATATTTTATAAGACTGAAAAAGGTCAAGCTGTGCCGTCGCCGAACCGATGACATGCAAAAGCCGCGACGGTGTCCCCGTCGCGGCTGTCAGTTTTTTCGGCAAATGCCGGTCCGGGCAGCGCCTTCAGGCCGGGGCGCCGCTGGCGTCGAAAACACCCTCGAACAGCACCGAGGACAGGTAGCGTTCGCCCGAATCCGGCAGCACCACCACGATGATCTTGCCCTTGTTCTCGGGCTCGCGCGCCAGTCGCAGCGCCGCCTCCACCGCCGCGCCGCCGGAAATGCCGGCAAGGATGCCCTCGTCACGGGCCAGCCGCCGCGCCATCTCAAGCGCCTCGTCATTGCCGACCTGCTCGATCCGGTCCACCAGCGACATGTCCAGCACCTTCGGCACGAACCCCGCGCCGATGCCTTGGATCTTGTGCGGGCCGGGCGCCACCGCCTCGCCGGCGCGGGTCTGGCTGAGGACCGGGCTGGCGGCGGGCTCGACCGCCACCGAAGTCACGTTCAGGCCCCTGCCCTTCAGATAGCGGCTGACGCCGGTAATGGTGCCGCCGGTGCC
>RRZU012266376.1_pt1 | contig 70769 bp, 67 predicted proteins | sample 2165561 | NCBI WGS metagenome assembly RRZU01 (sample SAMN10456909, study PRJNA506462) | wastewater metagenome | isolation source: wastewater sludge | place: USA: Moscow, Idaho
GAGGCGGGCGTGTCCAATGGGACGCTGTTCAACTACTTTCCGACGAAGCAGGCCCTCATCGACTCGGTGTACGTCGAGGTCAAGCGCGACCTGATCGCCGCGCTGGGCGAGCACCCGACGGACACGACCGTCGAGGACGTGATGCGGGACTTGTGGGCGCGCTGGATCGAGTGGGCGGACGCTGACCCCGCGAGGCACAGGGTCGCGCTGATGCTGAGTGGGGCCGATCTCGTCAGCGCCGAGGCCTCAGCCACGATGGACGCGCAGTTCGCCCCGTTCTTCGCGGGTCTCGCGCAAGCCCAAGCTGACGGCACACTGTGTGACTTTCCCGTCGGGTACCTGGTTGCCGTCTTGCGCACACACCTCGACCTCACCATCGCCAGCGACCTCGACCCCGACGAGCGCGTCGCGGCCTTCGACCTCGCGTGGCGAGCGATCACCCGATCTTGACCTCAACCGACGACTCAGAAAGCACAACCATGACCACAGTCCTTGTCACCGGTGCGTCCGGTTTCATTGCCAAGCACATTGTGCGCCAACTCTTGGACGACGGGTATTCGGTGCGGGCCAGCGTGCGCTCGGACCGAGCGCGCGGCGAGGTGGAGAAGCTCTTCCCGGACGCCTCGCTCGAGTTCGTCCAGTTGGACCTGCTGTCGGACGACGGCTGGGCCGAGGCACTTGAGGGCGTCGATGCCCTGATTCACACGGCGTCACCGTTCCCCGCGGGCGATCCTGACGACCCCGAAGAGTTGATCCGCCCGGCGGTCGACGGGACCCTGCGAGCGCTGCGGTCGGCCCAAGCTGCGGGTGTCACCCGCGTCGTGCTGACGTCCAGTTGCGCCGCCATCTACAAGGACTCCACGAAGCCGCCCAAGCAGCCGTCGACGCGTGCAAACTGGACCGACCCGATGGGTCCCAACACCACCGCCTATGAGGCATCGAAGACCCTGGCAGAGCGCGCGGCGTGGGATTTCGTGGCTGCACATCCCGAGATGCGCCTGACGGTCATCAACCCCGGTGGGGTGATCGGACCGCCGCTGGACGACCACTACGGCACCTCGCTGTCGTGGGTCGAGCGGCTGCTGGCCGGGACCGACAAGATGTACCCCCGGTTGGACCTGCCCGTGGTCGACGTCCGCGACGTCGCCCGCATGCACGTACGGGCCTTGTCGACCGACGAGTCCATCGGACAGCGCTTCCCGGCCGTGGCGGGGTCGCCGACCATGGCCGAACTGGCGTCGATCCTCGACCAGGCGTATCCGCAACGGAAGATCTCGACGCGCGAGGCTCCCGACTGGTTGGTCAAGCTCATGTCGCGGTTCTCACCCGGCGTGCGCGTGGTGATCTCCAACCTCGGCCGCAGCCTGGTCGTGGACGGTTCCGACGCGACCAGGGTCTTCGGCTTCAGCTTCATCCCGCTGAAGGGCACCGTTTTGGCTTCTGCCGAGTACCTCGTCGAGCGAGGCAAGTAGTCCAAGGTCAGGGACCGACGCCGCCTGGTGGGCGGGGTCCGTCCCGTCCGTCACAGAGCCTGGAGGATCTTCTTCACCTGGTCGACGGTCGGCACGCGGCCCGACAAGACAACCTCGTCGTCGACGACGAGTCCGGGCGTGCGCATGACCCCGTACCCGGCGATTTCGGCGTCGTCGGTGACCTTCTCGAACGTGGCGTCGAGGTTGAGTTCGTCTGCCGCCTGCCGAGTGGCCTTCTCCAGATTGACGCAGTTGGTACAGCCGGAGCCGAGAATCTTGATGTCCATGAGTGCCTTTCGCGAGTGAGGTGTGGATTACAAAACGGCGTTGAACAGGTAGCCGACGGCGATGATTCCGGCGGCGGTCACGCAGACGAAAACGATGATGAGCCTCGGCTTGAGCACTCTGCGCAGCAGAATCATCTCCGGCAGGCTGAGCGCGACCGTGGCCATCATGAACGCCAGCAGTGTGCCGATGGGCATCCCCTTCGCGTACAGGGCATCGATCATCGGCATGATGCCGGCGGCGTTGGAGTACAACGGAACGCCGAGGACGACGGCGGCGGGGACGGCCAGGGGGTTGTCGGGGCCTGCCACGGCCGCGAAGAACTGGTCCGGGACCCAGCCGTGAATCAGAGCGCCCAAACCGATCCCCACGAGGAGAAATGGCCAGATCTTGCGCAGAATCGAGACAACCTCCTCGCGTCCCATGGCCAGGCGGTCGTCCCAGCTGAGACCCGACGCGGGGTTGATGGCCTTTCCGCGTAGCTTCGTCTCGAAGACGAACGGTTCGACGTACCGTTCGAGGCCGAGTTTGCCGATCACGTACCCCGACACGATGGCGATGGCCAGCCCGGCTGCCACGTACAAAACCGTCGGGCCCAGGCCGAACATCCCCACCAGCATCGCGATCGCGACCTCGTTCACGAGCGGGCTCGCGATCAAGAAGCTCATCGTGACTCCGAGGGGGACCCCGGACGCGACGAATCCGATGAACGCCGGAACGGCGCTGCACGAACAAAACGGCGTCACGACGCCCAGACCGGCGGCCAGCACATTGCCGACCCCTTCCCGCCTGCCTCCGAGCAACGCGCGCGTGCGCTCGACGCTCATGAAGCTACGCAAGACGGTGACAACGAAGATGATCCCCGTCAGCAAGAGCCCGATCTTGACCGTGTCGTAGCAGAAGAAGTGAACGATCGAACCCCAACCATGGGCTAGGTCCAGACCGAAGACGGTGCCGAAGAGCCAGGTCCAAAACACCTCGTTCGCGGCGTAAATGCCGACCCAGGCGACCGCAGCGCCCGCGACCGGCGCCCAACGCCGGAGGGCCTGCCGCCGGTCCGGCGTGACCCGCGTGCTCATGACGACGCGCCAGCGGTGACCAGTGGCGTCGCTGCGCAACCGCACGTGGCGGACTCCGCTTCGACGGGAATCGCCGCATGCAATCGGGCGGTGGCGTCGGGGGCGAGTCGGTAGTCGATCCACCGGCCTCGGCGGGTGGCAATGACCAGCCCGGCCTCGCGCAGGACCTTGAGGTGGTAACTGAGAAGGTTGGGCTGAATCGCGGGCTCGGTACGCACGTCGCACACGCAGCGCGCGGTATCGACGCGGAGCTGGCTCATCACCTGCCAGCGAATCGGGTCCGCGACCGCCGCCAGAAGCTGTGCGGACACTTCAACCGCGTTTGATTCAGTCACATTTGAAGTTTAAACCCCGTCGGCGCTGGCAGGCAGCAGTTCTTCGACGAGGGCCTGGACGCGACGGCGAATCTCATCGCGAATGGGACGGACGGCGCGGATGCCCTGACCGGCCGGGTCTGCGAGAGCCCAATCCATGTACCGAGTCCCCGGGAAGTACGGACAAACATCGCCACAACCCATAGTGATGACCACATCGGCTGCCTTGACCGAGGTGTCCGACAAGGACTTCGGGCGTTCGTGCCCGATGTCGATGCCCTCCTCGGCCATTGCCTCGACGGCCACGGGGTTAACCATGTCGGCCGGCTGTGACCCGGCGGACAGGACGTTGATCCGTCCCCGCCCCAGGTACCGCAAGTACCCGGCCGCCATCTGTGACCGGCCAGCGTTGTGGATACACACGAACAAGACTGTTGGCTTTTCCATCGCGACTCCTCGAATGTGGGCTGGGTCAGACCGCTGACGGATGACCGGACGCTCAGATTATCCCGTGGCTGCCGGGCGACACGATCCCCCAGGCGCTCGGTAACTAACGCCAGCGGCCCGTGGGTCGCCCACATCAGGCAGTCGCCTAAAGCCAGCCCCGCATTCCTCGGCGGTACTCAGAAGTAACCGAATCTGGGTCCTCACAAGGGTCTTCGGTGGGTAGTAAATGGCTCGGTCATGGTTCACCATGGCAAGAGTGAGACGAAAATGGGGGATCGTCTTGGGCACGCTTGCCGTGGGGGCGGTATGTGCCTGTCTCGGGCTTCTCTGGTGGGGAATGACCGTGCAGGACCGTGCTCAACAGGGACGCGACGCGCTTCAGGCGGGGGTCGCGGCTCTGGGCAACCACGACGCAAGCACAGCACAAGAGCAATTTGCGAGGGCAGAGGACCACTTCGGGGAGGTGCAGGGACTCACCAGTTGGGCGTGGCTCGAGCCGGTGCCGTTCCTGGGACGCCAAATCGCGGCGGTCAACGATGTGGCCACGATCGGCAAGGAGGGTGGCGCCGCGGGCGAGGAGGCGGCCGCCGTGCTGAAGATGGTGTGGTCATCGAAAGCCGACACGAACATGAACGACACCATCAAGGTGGGAGCGCCGCACATCATCGCCGCGCTCGACTCCTTCGACAAGCTGGCAGCGGCCGCCGACGGGCTGAGTTCAGAGGGTCTGGTCTCGCCTCTGGCCGATGTGGTCAACGAGGTGCAAACGGCGCTGGAACCGGCCAAGCCCCTGCTGGCACATGCGAGTGAGATCTCAACGGCCACACGGTATTTGTTGTCCAGCGAGCACCGGTTCTTGGTGCTGTCGCAGAACAACACGGAGTTGCGGCCCACCGGCGGGTTCATGGGCAGCTATGGCCTGGTGACCATCGGTCCCGACGGGATCTCGCTCGAAAAGTACGCCGACATCTACTCGCTGCCAACGTCGTCGTTCACCACCAAGACTCCGGCCGGAGCGTCGATGATCGCGCAGAGTTTCAAGATGCGCGACGCGAACTGGTGGATCGACTTCCCAACGAGCGCGCAGACCATCTTGGACTTCTGGGACAAGATGGACACTCCCCAGCCCAAGGTCGACGGTGTGATCGCGATCGATCTCGTGACCATCCAATCGTTGCTGGAGGTGTTCGGACCGATCACGCTGGACGAGTACGGAAAGACGTTCACGGCCGACAACCTCGTCGAGACCCTGACCGTGCTCGTGCAGGAGGAACTGGCCGCATCTTCCACTCACCGCAAGGACGTGCTGGTACCGCTGGCGACAGAACTCCTCAGTCGCGTGATGAGCGCACAGGGGGACCAGGCCATCGGCCTCATTCAGACGACGATGAAGCTGGCGGGCGAGCGGCGCATTCAGGTGTTCACGCGCGACGACGACGTGCAGTCTTCCTTGGTCGGACTGGGCTGGGCAGGGGCGATGGATCTACCAGACGGCACGACCGATGTGTTGTCGGTCGTCGATGCCGTCGTGTTCCCCTCCAAGATGAATATCGATGTGGACAAGTCCATCGACTATTCCGTGAAGCTCAACGACGACGGCTCCGCGGATACGACCATCCGGCTCGACTACACCAAGGGGGACAAGTTCTCGATCCCGGGTCAACGGACGTGGTTCGGCACGTACACACGGGTGTATCGGCCGTCGGGTTCCACGCTCACGGGGGCGACATCGAAGCGATCCAAGTCGGCGACGGGGATCCCTGCACGCGCCGAGCAGAAGCCAACGCTGGGCGGCGGCAGCTCGGAATTGCCGACCATCAGTTCGGCCTTCGCCGTGCAACAGGGGGAGACGCGCACGGAGACGTATCGGACACACGTCCCCGACGCCGTGGCGAAGGGCAGTGCTCCTGAACTCCCCGGACAGCCGAAGGTCGACGCGTCGAGCGCCGCCACAAAGTACTACCGATTGCTGTTGGTCAAGCAGCCGGATCTCACCGACACCCAAACGTCTGTGACGATCACGGTTCCCGACGGCTGGAAGGTGGGCTCGGTCAGCGGGTGGAGGCGGGCCAGCGGAGAGACCATCGACGTGACCGTTAAGGGGAATACCGTAACGTTCAAAGGTCCCTTGGCTGCCGACACGGTTATCGACGTTTCGTTGGAGTCGGGCTAGCGAGGACCCCGTCAAGGAGCGCGCATGAGCGACCCGTCCAGCCAGCAGTGGCCACCCGTTGGTGCCAATCCGATACCGCCCTTCCAACCGCCACCACCGCAGCCAGCGAGACCCTCCGGCCTGTTCGGTCTGCTTTCGATGATCCTGGGTGTCGCGGCGATCCTCTCATCGGGTGCCGCGATGGTGGGGATGCGGGTCGCCCTGAGCGCGGGCGGAATGGTCACGTTCTCGACAGTCCTCGGGATCGTGAGTGTGGGCGCACTGGTCTTGTCAGTCGCGGGACTCGTGCTGGGAATCATCGGGGTCACGCGTCCCGGTGCGCCGCGCCTTGCGGGTTTCGGTCTCGGTGTGGCGACCGCGCATCTGGCCAGCCAGGCCTTGTCGATCTTCGGGGGCTTGATTCTCTCGTGGTGACGAGCCCAGTGACCATGGCTGTTCCTGGCGAGGTGACAGGGCGGCGTAGCTCACCGCGCTTGCCGGGCATCGGCCGCCGGTGTGAGACCGTATATCCGGTGTTTGAACAATGAGGAGCAGAGGATGAGCCAACCACCCGTGGTGCCTCAGGGCCCGCCCCCTCACGGTCCCTTCTCATGGGAGCCCCAAGGTGGGTATGTGCCGGGATCTTCTTCGTCGGGCGCGGCTCTCGGTCCGCAGGGCTACCCGCCGATGAATCAGGTGCCGACGCAGATGGGACCAGCCGGTCCACACGCAGTCCAACAACCTCCCATGGCTGCCCCCAAGAAGGGCAATGTGTTCGGGCTGATTTCCCTGATCGTCGGCGTTCTCGTGGTCGTCTTGGAGATCGTGAGTACGGTCGCCTCCCGGGCGATCATCTCCGCAGGAGAGTTTGAGCTGTGGCAGCTAGTGAATGTGACCTTCACCATCGCCATCGGCGTCTTGGCCGCAGCGGGAATCGCTCTCGGCATCGTGGGACTGACACGTCCGAACCGTCCAAAAGGGACCGCTGGTATCGGGGTCGGCATATCGAGTCTGCACCTGGCGATGATTGTCGAGTACTTCATCTTGAGCTGGTGAGTTTTCCCTCTGACATGCCCTCCGGTGCTTCCGCCGGACAGCGAGACAGGAGTTCCGTGTGAGTGTCCCCAACTCAGGCCCGCAAGGCGGCCCACCGTTCGGTCCGCACAGTCCCGCCGCTCAGGGATCCGCGCCGATGGGCCCTCCACTCGGAGCACCTCAGCAGCCAATGGGTCCCAATCCAACGGCGCCATCCCAGCCCATGGGCGCTCCCGGAATCTATGCCGCCGCAACCGCAACTCCGGTCCCCAAGGGCAACGTTTTCGGGATGGTCTCGATGATCCTGGGAGTAGCCGTGATCGTCCTCAACGGCGCCCGTACGGTCATCTTGAGATTCTTCATAGATGAGGACAACCACGCGGCCGAAGACTCGTTCGTCAACATGACACTGTTCATCATGGTGGCGCTGAGCGTCGTCACGGTCGCACTCGGAATCGTGGGCCTGACTCGCAAGGGTCGCCCCAAGGGGGGCGCAGGTTTCGGCGTGGGCGTCGGGGCGGCCATGCTCATCCTGATCGCCGGTGCTCGGCTCGTTTGGTTGTGACCGACCGCCCGCCCGTCAGGACTAGTCCCCCCAGAACTCCTTATACAACTTGTTGGATGGGGCAGTAACAGTCGCCACGTACTCGTCGTGCGAGAGCGCGAGAGCCGTGCCGTCCAAGCTGTGTTTACCCACAAAGGACACCCCCAGCCCTGCACGACCGTCGGGTACCTTCAACCCCAGGAGTTCGAGGGTGGTCGGAAGGACACTGAGCTGGTCGGCGTCCTGGCGGGTGAAGGTCACAGGATCGGGGCTGGCCACACGGAACACGATCGACCGGTTGTCGGCGCCGTCGAGCTCGGACTTGTACGCACCCCCCTCGCTGGTCGCCTTGAGGTGATCGCCCATGACCATGACGACGGTGTCGTCCATGACGCCGGTCGTCTTCAGATAGTTCAAGAAGTCCGCGACCGCGGTCATGGAGCACTTGATGGCGGTGGCCATCTTCTCTTTGTCGTCGGTCTTGCAGGTGTTGAACGTCCCGCCGGGCTCGTGGGTGTCCAGCGTGAGCAGCGTCAGGTTGAACGGTTGGCTTGACGCATCCAGCTTGGTCACCGTTTCCTTGGCGTGATCCATGAGGCGCTTGTCCGACAAACCCCAGACCGAGATGTTGGACTTGGGCTCGCCTTGGTCCTCCCAGACCTCACGGCCCAGATGTTCGCTGTAACCGTGGTCCTCCAGGTAGGTCCCCTTGCCGGCGAACGAGGAATCGGCCCCGCCGAGGAAGACACTCTTGTACCCGTTGTCCGACAGGACGTCGCCGATGCACGTGGCACCCGGCAAAAACTCGGACACATGTTCACCGAACGAGTTGGGATTCACACCATCGATCAGGAGTTTGCTTTTCAACGGGATACCGCACTGAGTGCTGACGACCCCAGCCATCGTCCAGCCGCCGCCGGGGTACTGCCGCAGGCTGTCGTACGTGGACCAGCCCTGAGTGGCCGCATCGAGCGGTGCCAACAGGTTCTGTCCGAAGATCTCGGTGTCGGAGAACGTGTTCTCCATCGACTCCATGTAGATGGTGATGAGGTTGCGAGGCTTCGTCGTCGTTGATGTCGTCGCTGACGGGGTGACGTAGTAGTCGGCGAAGCTGCGGTCCTCCAAGGTGGCCATCGCGTATTGCGGAACGCCCGCGACGGACAGCAAAACGGCCAGCGACACTGTGAAGGCCGCGATGGCACCGTACATGGGCAAACGCAGGCCACGCACCGGGCGATCGTTGGTGCTCGTACCGTCGTTGAGCCGGGCGCGACGGCGAGCCATCCACCTCTTGACGAGGGCAAACGTCGCCACTAGCGCCAGCGGGACGCCGATGCAGATGAGGGTGGCCTCAATGACCAAAGTGTCGTTGCCAGCACCCTCACCGCCGGTCACGGGCATGTTGAGGAGGATCTCCTCCAAGATGACTGATCCGAATCGGAAGTTGATCCACCACGCCCCCGCGAGCAGGACCAGAGCCAGGGTCGTCAACACCCAGGGGATGAAGCGTGCCCAGCGTTTCGGTTGTTTCGTTTTGCGCCCCGTCATGATAAGGAAGACTTTATCAATCTGTCAGCAAACGTTCATCTTTGACATCTCGTCATGTATGGGCATAGCGGTCCGCTGGCACGAAGCGGTACACGCGCTCGTAGGCATCGGCCACCCGGGTGAGGGAAAAGTCGCGCGAACGGCGCAACCCGGCCTTCGATAAAGCGTCCAGTTCGTCGGGATCGGTCAGGACCCGCCGCAGCGCCGCCCCGAGCCCGTCCATCTCGGCCAGAACCCCGAACTCACCGTCGGCGGTCACGTAGCGGGCACCGATGTTCGGCACCGATACGACCGGCAGTCCTGAGGCCATCGCCTCGACGTAGGGAATGCCGAAACCTTCGTATGACGAGGGAAGGCAGAATGCCCAAGCCGTGGCGTAGGCCTGCTCCAACTCGGCGTCGGACAGCCGTCCCAACACTCGAACGCCGTCGCCGGGGTTGTCCGGAGCATCACGGGTCACCATGAGGAGTTCGGCGTCGGGGACGGCGGGGCGCACCTCTTCGCTGAAGATTCGAGCCAGTTCGGAGCCGCGCTTGCGGCCGCCCCATGTGCCGACGAACAGGACCGTTGGGTGGTCGCTCTTCGCCGCGGGCCGCGGGTGGAAGCGGGTCGTGTCGATGCCATTGGGAATGACGGTCCGCACCCATGGAGTCCACCGCAGCGTGGCTGGCGACACGGCGACCGTCACATCGGCAACGACGCTGGCCAAGACCTCGGACAGTCCCAGCAACACCATCCGGGTCTTCTCCTTGACCCCCTTGATGCGCAGGGCCTCCTCGAAACACGACCCGTGCAGCGTGCGCACGTGAACGGGGACGCGAGGTCGCCACATCCAGTAGTCGTCGCCATGCGCGTGAATGACGTCATAGCCGGAGAAGTCGACCTTTCGCAGGTGGGTCGCGAACCGGAACGTACGCAGGGGGCCGGACAGGTTGATCCGGTAGTGCCCGTAACGTGCCCCCTCCATTGGCGGGCACTCGCTGTACATGTCGACCGTGTGACCCCGGCGAGCGAACTCGTTGGCCAACTCGTGCGCCTGGTAGCCGACGCCGATCTTGCTCCCGCTGGGCAGGTAGTACGAGATCATCGCGATCCGCAGCCGCCGTCCCTCGCTTTTGGTCCAGTGGTCATCCATGACGCAATCCTTCCCGCAGCGCCCGCAGCCACGCGCGCCCATGCTTGAGGTCCGGCTCCAGGTGGTTGCCCTCGGCCCATTCGTTCCACGACTTGATCCACAACAGCCGTTCCTGCGCGGGACGGTCGGCGATGGTCGCGACGGCCGCGGAAACGTTGCGCGCGAACTTGTCCGGTGTCGCGCCGGTCAGCACGACCCCCCCACGCCCAGAACGAGGCGTGTTGTCCCAGTTCGGGTACACGCAGGGCTGGATGTGCGGTCCGGTCAGCGAGTCGACCTGCACCTCGTCGTTGTACGAGTAGATCTCCGGCCCGCCCAGAACCTTGCGGATCGCCCGCATCCGAAACACCGCAGCGTCGGTTCGGATCGCCGGAAGGCGCATGTACACGCTCGCGTCGAAACCGTCTGCCTCGCCCCGGTCGTAGCGCATCTCGCCGTGCATGTTGCTCATCTCGGCGACGAGGTACAGCCCGGGCAGCCCGGCCTCTTTCGCCATCGCCTGCCACCGATCGACGAACTCGGCCGCATTCGGCAGATCTTCTGGGCGGAACACGTAGAACACGGGGCGGTCGTCCACGCGCAGGTACCTGTCGTCGCGGAACGCGGGGAGGATGGTTTCGAAGTGGGCACGGTCGTCGTCAGGACCGGGGTACAACTGCTCGCGAAGGATCCGGTCCTTGGCGCCGTGCCAGATCCCGCTCCAGGTTTGATTAGCCCAGGCGAGACAAAAAGAGATGCCCGGCGCACCCGAGGAGAGGACCTCCATGAAGGGGCGCTCCAGGATTCGAGACCCGTGACCGAACCAGTAATGCCAGTACGCGAATGCTTCCACTCCGTACTCTTGGGCCAGGTCGCTTTGCGCCTGCCGGGTCTCGGGAACTCGCAGGTCATAAAATCCGAGCTCCGACGGCAGCGTCGGCTGACGATGTCCAGGGAACAACGCGCGAGCTCGAGCCGCGTTCGTCCACTCCGTAAAGCCTGGCCCCCACCATTCATCGTTCTCGGGAATGGGAAAATACTGAGGCAGATAGAAGGCGATCGCACGTGCGTTCAGGTCCACTGCGTCTCCTTCGCTGATGCATTGGTCTCTGCATGGTAGTCAGATTGAGCGGTCTCGGCAGCCTGGCGATCCCTCGTGTCATCTGCGAGGCGGCTCGGATCGCTCACAGCCACATAACGGCGTCTTCTTACGGAGTCTTCAGCCCCGGCAGAAATGCATCCGATACACCTATAGTTTGAAGTCGGTCGGCGGGGGACCCGGTGGATGCGAGCGATCCCAGCCCGGTCGCCGGGACTTCGAGTTCATCTCAGGAGGGGCGGCGGGAATGACGACGACACCAGTCGCACTTGCGCACGACTACGTGACACAGCGTGGTGGGGCGGAACGTGTGGCCGCGATCATGGCAGAGGCCTTCCCAGGGGCGCCCCTGTACACCTCGTTGTACGAACCATCTACGACGTTCGACGACTTCGCGCACCTGCACATCGAGACCTCGATGCTGAACTATGTCGGGGCCTTCCGACACGATCACCGTCGGGCGCTGCCGCTGTACGCACCGGTGCTGTCGCGGCTGACGATCGACGCCGATGTCGTCGTGGCGAGCTCGTCGGGATGGGCGCATGGCATCGAGGTGACGGGAAAGAAGATCGTCTACTGTCACGCCCCGGCACGGTGGCTGTACCAGGCCGATCGATACTTGGGCCCGAGCGAGGGCAGTACCGCGGACCGGTTGCGCCACCGCGCGGCCGAGGCCGCTCTCGCGGTGCTGGGTCCGCCGCTGCGGGCGTGGGACAAGCGACAGGCGCAGTCCGCGGATCGGTATCTGGTGAACTCGACGGTGATCAAGCGCGCCGTCGCCGACACGTACGGGATCGACGCCGAGGTGCTCGCCCCGCCCCCGGCAATGAGCCCCGACGGTCCGGTCACGCCCGTCCCCGGTCTTGTCGATCAGCCGTTCGTGTTGTGCGTGGCGCGACTGCTCCCGTACAAGAACGTCGACGCCGTGATCGCAGCGGTTCGGGAGATCGAGGGACTGTCTCTCGCCGTTGTCGGGCGCGGTCCCGACGAGCCGCGACTGTTGGAGTTGGCCGGGCACGACCGGTCCATACGCATCTTGGGCGGTGTCTCGGAGGAGGAACTGCGCTGGTTGTACGCGAACACGTTGGGTTTGGTGGCGGCGTCCCACGAGGACTTCGGGCTGACCCCCCTCGAAGCGGCAGCGTTCGCCAAGCCGACCGCCGCCCTGCACGGGGGCGGGTACCTCGACACCATCTCCGTCGGTGTGAACGGCGTGTTCTTTGAGGAACCCACGCCTGTGGACATTCGCGAAGGCGTCGAACGGCTTCTCGCCACGAGCTGGGACCAGGACGCGATCCGGGCTCACGCCGACTCGTTCGGTAAGCAACGGTTCATGGAACGGCTGCGGGGCGTGGTTGACGACGTCACCTGAGCCCGGTCGTTCGGCCATCCTGCTGGCCGCGGCGATGGTCGTCGCGGGGGTGGCGATCTACGGCCTGGCCGTGTGGACGGCGCCGGGTCAGCACCTCGACTCGCTGCTGATGGGGGCCGGATTCGGACTGTCCTCGATCCTCGGCGTCAACATCATCGCGCTGGCCATCATCCGCGACCTTTCGCTCGCCACATTGCTGATCGTCGTGTGCGTGCGGCTCGTGCGCTTGGCGATGCGGCGCTGCTGGTGGTTCGTGACGCGTTCGGCGGCATTCATCGTCGGCGCGTACGTGGGTGCTCGGTTGCTGCGCGACAGCCTGCCGCGACCCGACTTGGGTGACCCCGTGTACCCGTACAACACCTGGCCCAGCGCGCACGCGGCCACGGCGACCGCGCTCGTCCTCGTCGCGGCCGGATTCCACTCCGCCCACGAACACCCGGTCCGGTCACGGCGAGTGTGGACGGTGGTGCTCGCCGTCGTAGCTGGCCTCTCGGTCGCGGCGCTGGCTCACCGGCCCAGCGACGTGCTGTGCAGCATCTTGTTCGTCGGTGCGGCATCCCTGGCGTTCCTGCGTTCCCCCGCCGGCCGCGCCTTGCGAACGACCGATGACGCGGAGGCGGCCCAGTCGAGGGACGTAACGTACCCGCCATGGCTGCGGTTGGGCGTGCTGACGCTGTGCGCCGTGGGGTCCAGCGTCTTATGGATCGTCTTGCCCGTCGTGTATCTGGGAGTCCTCGTCAACCTCTCCTGGTTGGCGGTCGTCTGCATTGCCGCCATGGCCACCCCGGGGCTGAGACCGGGCTGGGATTCTGCGGTGTTAGGCTCTGGGCGCGCAAAGGAAAGGTGAGGTGTGTGGGGGAATCAGCCATCTCGGTGAAAGACCTGTCCAAGGTCTACCGCATCCGCACATCGTCGAAGGATCGGCCCACGCGGGCGACCGAGGCCATCGTTCACCGGTTGCGTCATCCGTTGGAAAAGACGTCCTACGAGGACTTTCGTGCCCTGGACGACATCAACTTTGAGATCGACTTCGGTGAAGCCGTCGGGATCATCGGACGCAACGGCGCGGGAAAATCCACCCTCCTGAAGGTCCTCACGCGCATTACCGCGCCCACCACAGGACGCATCGAACTCGGGGGTCGGGTCGGCAGCCTGCTGGAGGTAGGGACCGGATTCCACCCAGAACTGACCGGTCGGGAGAATATCTTTCTGAACGGATCTCTCCTGGGGATGCGCCGCTCCGAAATCGTGAGCCGCTTTGACGAGATCGTCGCGTTCTCGGGCGTGGAAAAGTTCCTCGACACACCCGTGAAACGGTATTCGTCGGGCATGTACGTGCGGCTCGCCTTCTCCGTGGCCGCCCACCTGGAGACGGAGATCCTGGCCATCGACGAGGTTCTGGCTGTTGGCGACGCGGAGTTCCGCAACAAGTCGCTCGCAAAGATGCGCGACGTCGCCAAAGACGGTCGAACCGTGCTGTACGTCAGCCACCAGATGGCGACCGTGACCGCGCTGTGCACCAGCGCGATCTTCCTGTCCGCTGGAAGGCTCGTGCACGCAGGCTCGGTTGACGAGGTGCTGCAGTTGTACCGCGACAGCTTCGACTCGGTGGCCGAGTCGACGGCCGTGGCTGCGCGGCGACCGGGTACCGGAGAACTGCGCACCAGCGACGTCCGGGTCGCCGACACCGTTTTCGGCGTCACCGAGGACAAGATCATCGAGATCGACATCCCCGGCAACCCCGACTCCATCGGGTCCTACTTCATCTCCTGCCACATCAACGACGCCAACGGCGTGTTGGTCACCAAGTGCGACTCGCGGCTCGTCGAGCAGTGGTTCGATCCACAGGAATCGGTCCGAGTGCGACTCACTGTCGGTGGGTTGTGGTTCACACCGGGCCGTTACACGGTCGACGTGTTCATCTGTCGCATGGGGATCTTGGACGCGTGGGAGGCGGCCGCAACATTCGACGTGCTGCCCGAACTTCCCTACCCCGAGACCATGAACGACGAGGCCATCGACGGTTCATTGGTCTTGAGCAACTTCACGTACGAACGGGACGCATCGTGACGCGCATGGTCATCACACCCCCCGGCCGGCTCAACATGCCCCGGTGGCGAGAGCTGTGGGAGGCCCGGGAGGTTGCGTACCGATTCGGGCAGCGCGACGTCATCCTGCGGTACCGACAGACCGCCGTAGGTGTCGTGTGGGTCTTGTTGCAACCCCTCGCGGCCGCCGGTGTCTTCTCGCTGGTGTTCGGCAACCTGGCGGGCCTGTCGTCGGACGGCATTCCGTACTTTTTGTTCAGCTACATCGGCATGCTGTCGTGGAACCTGTTCAACGGGCTTGTCAGCCGCGCGTCGGGATCGTTGGTGGCGAACCAGGCCCTGGTCGCCAAGGTGTTCTTCCCCCGCATGCTGGTGCCCATCTCGTCGGTGTTTTCGGTCCTGTTGGACTTCGTGGTCGCGTTGGTCCTGGGCGTCGTCTTGCTGTTCGTCTACGGCGTGAATCCCGGCTGGGGTGTCTTGCTCATGCCCGTGTGGGTGTTGTGCATCCTCATGTTCGGTATGGGCATCTCGCTGGCGGCGGCGGCCTGGATGGTCAAGTACCACGACGTCACCTACGTGATTCCGTGGGTGCTGCAGATCGGCCTGTACGCCACGCCGATCGCGTACTCGCTCAGCGGAGTCCCGGCCAACTTGCAGGCCTTCTTCTACATCAACCCTCTGGCTTGGCTGGTCGAACTGTTCCGCAGCAGCATGCTGGGCACGGTACCCAGCCAAGCCTGGCTCGCCCCGGCGGGGGTCGCGGTCAGCATCCTCGTCTTGTTCATCGGCATGGTGATCTTCCAGAGCCGCGAACGGGAGTTCGCCGACCTGATCTAGTCGCTCACCGTGCGCAACCAGGCGTCGATGGGCTCCACGGCACGCGCCCACGTCAACTGTGTGAGCGCGAACTTCCGCCCGGGCGCCGGGGCCTTCTCGTCGGCGCGCCGTTGCAGACGTTCGACGATCCACGCGGCCCACGCCTCGGGGTCGTCGCTGACGAAGGCCGGAGTCGGCCCGAAGGCGTTTGCCCCCTCGGGTGTCGCGATGACGGCGGCGCCGGACGCGAGTGACTCGGCGAACTTCACGGCTGCGCCGACGCCCTGCTTCACGGGGACGGCCACGACGGTGGCTGCGGCGGTGAACTCGGCGAGGTCGTCGACGCGACCGACGGGCTCGGCCCCGGACGGCCAGGCATCGAACTGGTCCGTACCCGACCCGGCGACAAGCGCCTTCGCGTCCGGGTAACTGGCCGTCACGCGGGGCCACACATCGGCCAAGAACCACTCCAGCCCCAGCGCATTCGGCGACCATCCCCATGATCCGAACATCGCCACGGTCGGTTCGGCCCGGGTGAAGTCCCTGTCGGGCCACTCGTCGGGGTCCACACCGAGCGGGGCGGTGAAGGTCTTGTCCGCGGCAGCGGGATGCTGGGTCGCGAACCGGTCTCGTTCGACATCCGAACACGTCATGATGGCGCTGAATCGGGCCGCAGCGGCGGACTCCTCGGTCATCGCCTCGTGCGCCTTGCCGATCTCCCCACGCCGGATCATCCAATCGCTCATGACGTTGTGGACGTCCAACAGGGACGGTCGGCCGAGATCGAAGGTGTCGGGCAGCAGCCAGCACGACTCGACGTGCGACACGATCATGGCGTCAGCGCGATCACGAGTGATGCGACGCTTGAACCGGTCGATGAGGGCCTTGACGGGGTGACCGGCGATGGAGATGCCCACCCGCTTGGTCGACGTCAGCGCGGAGATCGACGACGGGTCCTGCTCACCCTTGAGGGCCAGGACCGAAACGTCGTGTCCGAGGGCGGTCAAGGCGCGAATCTGGTGGAACTGACGGCGCTGGCCGCCCTGACCGTGCTGGTCCGGCGTCTCCACCGTCACCCACAGTATGCGTGCCATGTCGGCCCTTCCCACGGTTCGATGCTGACGTTACCGGATAGCGACCGAGTGTCAGAGTGCGGCTTCCCAGGCGGTCGCGGCGGTCGCGGCGGTGACGCGCGAGGAGAACCGTGCCACGGCCTGGTCGTAGGCGGCGTGAGCGCGAGCGGTCGTCCCGACCGGGTCCCGCAGCACTGTCGCCATTGCCGATGCCAGTGCTTCGGGATCTTCCGGTCCGACCAGTTGCCCGACGGCGGTGGACAAAACCGCGCCGTCACCGAGACGAGCGCCGCGTGGGGCCCGCAGGATCTCCCCGACACCGCCCCCGAGAGTCGCGACGACGGGCACCTGGCGTGCCATGGCCTCCACGATGACCTGCCCGAATGGTTCCGGGACGGGGGAGGCATGGACCAGCGCTGTGAACCCGTCGATGGCCGCCCGTGGGTCGTTGGCCCACCCCGCGAACTCGACGCGGTCACCGACGCCGAGTCGGTCGGGCAGGGTGCGCACCTCGTCGGCATACGGCTGGTCCGTGAACAGCGCCTCGCCCACGATCCGGAAACGGGCAGTCGGAAACTCGGCGGCCATGAGCGCTGCGGCTGCGATGAACTCCCGCTGACCCTTGGTGGGGCTGATGCGGCCCAGTAGTCCGAAGACGGGCTGGTCGGGGGGCGTGTGGTGGTCCCGGTACGCGGCGGCGGGCAAACCGGGGTACGCCACCGCCAAGCGGCGGGCAGGAAGCCGCGTCAGCACGGCGACGTCCACCGAGTTCGCCACGACCCGCCGTGGCGTCCACGCGAGCATGCGCATCGCGGACACGACGGGTGTCGGCAGGTAGTCCGGGCTCAACCGGTCATGCAAGTGCCACACCCACGGAATCCGGGTGATGCGCGTGGCCAGTTCGGTCAGGACCGCCGCCTTCAGTGTGTTCGCCACGACGAGGTCTGGCGCGAGTGAGCGCAGTTTCGCTGCGAGGGTGCGAGCGAACTCCAGGGAGTCGCGCCCCGTACGCATGAGGACCGCGGGATCGGTGAGCCCCGCGCGGTTTTGTGTCGCCGTTCGTTCGGCAAGCGGCAGCACGTCGACGGGCAGCCCATTGCGTTCGAGTTCCGAACGGAACGCGCCGTCGGCCAAGAGCAGCACGGTCACGTCCCACGAAGGGTCCAACGCGAGCAGCAAACGCATCATGGCGATCTCACCGCCCCCGAGCTGGCCGGTGTGATCGATGACGACGACACGGCGCGCGCCGGTCACCTCGTGGCCCCCACGACATCGATGTAGATCGCCCGAGTGGCCTCCGCCTGGGCGGCCGGCGTGAAATGCCGGGCGTGACGATCGCGACCGACAGCCGCCAGGTGGGCCCGGAGATCGGGATTGTCTGCGAGTTCGCGGAGCGAACGGGCGGCCGTGTCAACATCGCCCGGTTCAAAGCCGTAGCGCAGCGCGGCCGAGGGCAGTGACTCGGCGTGTCCCCCGGCGGTCGCCGCCACAACGGGCAGCCCGGCGGCCATCGCCTCCACGACCGTCAAACCGAACGGCTCGGCAGGAGCGGTGGCCAGCAGCAGAGCACTGCGGGCCATCAGGGCATCGACATCGTCTCGGCGACCGAGGAAGCGGATGCTGTCATCCAACCCGAGCGTGGAGGACAGTTCGCGAAGCTCGTCCTCGAAGGCGCCGCTGCCGGCCAACTCCAGGCGCCACCCCACCGCGGCCAGGCCGGACTCTGCAAAGATCCGCAAGGCGACGTCGGTGGCCTTCTCCTCCTCGAGGCGCTGTGCCATGAGGATGACCGGCTCACGCTCGACCCGGGCCTTGGTCGCCGCCGGTACACCCGGATGGATGACGGTGGCATCGCCCTCAATTCGGTCGGCGACGAACTGGCTGATGGCGATCTGAGCGTCGATGTGGCGCCCGATGAACGGCGAAACCCGCGCCCCCAGGCGGCTCGCGCCTCGGTGTTGCGCGAAGTGACGCGTCGCGACGATCGCCGTTCGGTGCCTGCGCAGTCGCTGCACCCCGGTGACCGCCAGTTCAGCCTCGGTCATATGGACGTGGGCGACGTCGGCCAGGCGCAGCCCCGCCCACAAGGCGGCCAGGACGTCGGCCGTCGAATCCCCGCGAGCGAAGCCGACACCGGAGCCATCCAGTGCGGCCTGCATTCTGTCTGGGTCCCCACCCACGACAACCACGGTGTCGCCCATTTCGGACTGTGCGCGTGCCAGCGTGGCGATGTACCGCTCGACACCATAAAACGCGTCGGACCGAACAACGTGGAGAATCCGCATCGCCGGTGACCCCCTCCCGCCAGCCTGCCCGTTTACTCTAACCGCCCAGGGGTTGGATTGATGACCGCCCGTCACCGAGAGGCGATCTTGTCGAGGAGTGGCATCAGATGGCGCCACGACCAACTCCAGTCGTGCGCGACAGCGCGCGCCCGCGCCGCGCGCCCCAGGCTTGCGCGGCGAACTTCGTCAGACGCCAACTCGTCAATGGCGGCGGCCAGCTCTGCGGGCTGGAAGGGGTCGAACAGCACCCCCGCATCTCCGACGAGTTCGGGGATGCCGCCCATGCGACTGGCGACGACGGGCAGACCTGTCGCCATCGACTCGCCCACCGTCAGCGCTCCGGGCTCCTGCCACAGCGACGGCAACACCATGATGTCGGCGCCTTGGAGGACGCCCGGTAGCTCGGCGCGGGCGACGAACGGCTCGAAGTGCACGGGAGCGGAGACCTTTTCGGCGAGGACCCGCAACTCGACCTCATAGTCGGAGAGGTCGGCGTCCCGGGTGAACACCGCGCTGCCGATGATTGTGTACTCGATGTCGGAGCGGTCCAGGAGCGCGGCCGCCTTCAACAAGACGTCGGGACCCTTGAAGGGCAACACCCGACCAATGAACATGACGCGCAGGGGGCCGGGTGCGCGTGGCGAAGTTGAGGGATGGAAGTGCTTGGCGTCAACACCGTTGTGGACGACGGCGATCCGGTCATGCAGCGACGCAGGAAGGCGCGCCTTTTGTTGATTGGCCAGCGACTGACTGACGCAGACCACTGCCGCGCACTGATCCACGACGCGAGCGGCTTCGCGGCGCGTGTAGGTGCGCAACAAGTCGTTGTGGGCGTACAGGATCGGTGTGTGGTGAGTGCGACGCAGGAGCCACGGCAGGGCGGGTGCGTTGTGGGCGAGGACGATGCCTGGTGGCTCATCGGCGAGGCGTTCGGCTGCCGGCGCGTAGTAGGCAGCATTGCCTCTGCGCGGAAGGCCGAACACGCCCAAGGCGGCATCGATGTACCGCACGGGAGCGCTGGGCGCCGGGACGCCCGTGAACTCCAAGGCGATAGCCGAGTCGTAGCGCTGCTGATATGTGTCGGACTGCAAGACCACGAACTGCGGATAACGGTCCGTGTCACCGCACGATGCGGCGCCGAGACTCAGTCCGTAAGCGACGGTCGGAATCGCCGAACCTGTCAGCGGAGAAAAGTGATCCCCGGGGGTGATGACGTGATAAACGTTCGTCACGCTTGGCCTCCTTGGTCAACCGGGTTTGTCCCAGTCTGCCCTCTTGAAGCGCCGGATTCCCTATATATAAAGGAATCTCGGCTGACTGGCACACATTTCCCAACCGTACCGGGATTGTTACTTCCGGGGATCCACCGGTGGTCGTAGATTGGATCGATTGGGTACCGCGCGCAAGAATGGGACTGGATATCCGCCATCGGGCAGGGGGACCTCATGGCTCGTCGCAGGTGGGTAATCGCCGGGATCGCCGCCGTTGCCATCGGGGTGGTTGCCTCAGTGGGAACCTACTTCGTGGTGTCGAAAACCGAGCAAAAAGACGAGGCAATCGCACCCCTTACTGATCGGTCAGTAACTCCGGTGTGCGGCTTTTCGGGAGATCTTCTCTCGCGTCTCGTTGCAGACAAACCCGCCGACAGCGAGACCGCGAAGCTCAGTGGATGGCCTATTGGCGACGACGGTTCTGGAACTGTTGTCACCCTGGCCGTCCATGGCGACACCGTCACGACCGTGCGCGCCCTGGATTCCGGCGCCTACCGGGTCGCGGCCCACAACACCGACGGGACCGTGCAGAGCAGCTTCGACTACGACTTTGAACGAGGCGGCGAGCCAGCACACAACAACGGCCGCCCGGCCGTCGCCCCAGACGGCAGCGTCTACGCGATCGATTCGTTCGAAGGGCGACGCGCGTTGGTGCGCTTCGACTCGTCGGGAAAGCGAGCAGGGTCGTGGGAGGTACCCACGAGCGATGAATCCAAGGATCACCCCCTAGACCTGCAAGATGTCGTGTGGGTCAGCGACTACGAGGGAGAGCCAGCCCTGCTGATCGGCGAGGGCGAGCGCACCGTGCACGCGTTTCGCACCGACGGGACGTCGCTCGGAGAGGTGTCGGGAGTCTCCACCGACATCGTCAATGCGGTGGGCAACTCGACCGTCGCCGGACTGCGGTCAACCGATGACGCCGATGTCATCCAACTGACGGTGACCGATGCTTCGACCGGCGCGGTCAGCCTGCAGGTGTCCAGCCGGACCACGGCCGCCGACTACGGTCAATCGGAGACGCCATTCCTGGATGCGATGACGAGCGTGCTGCCGGGGCCGGGCGGTGACGGTCACCTGCTGGTCCAACCCGGCAAGGGCGTGGAATGGGTGAGTTCGATCGGGATCCGGCGCGCGATGTGGTTGAGCAGTCAGGACGAGTGGGCCATTTCGCGCCAGGCCAACGCCGTCCGTTCGGGCGATGCGTCCTGGTTCGTGATCGAGACTGAGGGCGAGCAGCAGGTCCTGCGGGTCAGCGATGATCGCCTGCGCGAACGCCTGACCGAACCGGTACCGACCGACGCCGCGACGTCGGAGGATCTCGCGCAACTCGGCGTCGGGATTGGGGCTGTCACCGCGCAACCGTTCAACCACTTCGACCACGGTGTCACTCCGGCCGCGACGATCCGCTTCGAGAAGGACTGGGGCGAACTCCGCGACGGAGAACCGGCAAAGGGGCTGGAGATCCGCTACACGGTCCGTGGCGACCCGACGATCGCCGACCCCGTCGTCCAGGACGAAGCGACGGTCGCTGTCGCTGTCGGTGGCGGGGACAAGCCGCTGAAGCTTCCCGCTCCCAGGCCCGGCCCCTATGAGGTCGACATCAGCCTCGTTCAGGGCGACACCGATGCCGTGCTGGCGGGAACCTGCCTGCGCTACAGCGTTGGGGCTGAAGGAGCCGACCTGAATCTAGACACCCTCGCCGAGGGTGCCGACTGGGGAGGCGCAGGACCTCAGCGGGGCGTTCAGTTGGCAGACCGCCTGGGCATCGGCAGTCACCGCATCCAACTGGACTTCGGCGCGCTGGTGCCTGATCCCAGTCGTCAACCGACGGCAGCGGGGATCGATTGGGCTGCCCTTCCGCTCGCGGCCGAGGGTACGGGTGACGCGGCCACGCGAGGGTTCGCCGACATAGCGGCGGCGGCGACGTACGCCTCCGCCCACGACATTGACCTCATCGTTCAGGTCGGCAGCGGCGGTGACGCCGAGAAACAGGCCGTCCAGAAGGGGACCTGGGCAGGATGGGTGAAGTTGCTGGTGGCCGAGTTCGCCACCCGAGCGCCCACGATCACCATGTGGTCCCCGTGGAACGAGCCCAACACGTCGTACTCCGAACTGACGGGGGCGCAATACGCCCGGCAGGTCGAGATCCCCTTCGCGGACGCCGCGCACGCGGCGAACGGTAAGGCGCGTGTCATCGCTGGTAACACCTTGGGATTCGTCGACGAATGGTGGGCGGACGCCCTGACCACGCCGCTGTGCGGCAAGGTCGACGCGATCGCCGTCCACCCGTACACGGGGTGGAACCGATCGTGGGAGGAGGAGGGATTCTCCGAGTCCGGCAACGGTTTCGACAAGTTCCGGACGACGTTGGGATCGGCCTGCAGTTCGCTGCCCATTTGGGACACCGAATCGGGTTGGTGGGCCGACGGTCAGGTCGCGTACTGGGGGCAGGGATCCAACGTCGCCCGCAAGCTGCTGTGGTACGCCAACGAGAACATCTCCGGGTGGACGTACTTCTTCAGCGAGGGCGGCTGGGGTGAAAGCAACCTGAGTTGGTCGTTGATCCAGTTCGGCGCCTACGTGAAGCCCGGAGGGCTCAGTTTCGCGGCCGTGTCGCGCATGCTGGGCGGGACAGGTACCCCCAAACCTGTGGAAACGAGCGTGCCGTTCACCACGGTGATGAGCCTGCCGACATCGGCATCCACGCTGGTGGCGACCTGGACCAGCGAGGCCAACATCGACGCGGTGATCCGCACCGGCGCGTCCGAGGTGACCGTCACCGACCAGTACGGCGCGCGCCGGACCGTGCCGGTCACCGACGGGTCGGCGGCCGTCACCCTCACCACGGGACCCCAGTTCGTCTCCGCGCCCGCCGGACAGTCGGTGTCCATCGAGGCGAAGCAGACCTACGGTGACGACCTGCTCAAGGGGCAAACGGTCTCGGCCAGTTCGACCCACAAGGAGACAGACGCCCAAACGATCACCTCGGGAACCGTTGACCCGTACCGACCATGGCGCTCAGGAACGGTGGACGGCGAGGTCGACGAGCATCCGACCGTCGAGATCCCGCTTGCGCGAGCCACCACGATCGACCGGATCGCCGTTGCCAGTGGAAGCACATCGTGCTGTGAGGCAGGCCTGAGGGACTACACCGTGTCGGTCAAGACGCCCGACGGGTCGTGGAAGACCGTCGTTGAGCAGAAGGGGCAGTACTGGCAGCGCGTGGTGATCTTCTCGTTCGACGAGATCGAGGCGACCGCCGTCAAGGTCGAAGTGCCGTGGACCAAGATCCGCGACACGAAGATGCTGTCGGTGAACTACACGGGCATGGCTGGTGGACTGCCGACTCCGTTCATGGGTCTACAGACCGCATCGGACTATGTCGTCGCGATCTCAGCCGTGTCTGCCTGGGCGTCCTCGTCGTCTGCTGGAGAGACCCCGTGAGCGGTTAACATGCCCAAATCGCCGCCGAATGGGGGGAGCGGCGATGGGCGCGAGCCCTTGGGCAGGTGCGCATCGCTGGCAGTCGGGATCCGGCTTTCATCTCACGGGGGACTTGACACCGTCCCCGTCTGTGCGAAGAACTTCGGTTGTGAATGATTCCCCTGTCGACTCCAATCAGAGCTCCGACGTTGGTCGGTTCAGGCCACGGTTGGTGCACGGCGATGAGCGAGGCGGAAAGCCTCGTGACAAGCATCGCTCCAGGAAGGGAACCATGGGGACAGCAGCGGGAGTACCCCGCGTAACGCTTGGTGTGCCCGTGTACAACGGCGAGGATTACCTCGCTGAATCGCTAGCAGCCATCCAGGCACAAGACTTCACAGACTTCGAGGTGTTGATATGGGACAACGCCTCGACCGACTCCACCGAAGAGATCGCGCGCGAAGCAGCCGCGCACGACGAACGTTTCCGCTACCACCGCAATGCAACCAACGTTGGCGGGGCGGTCAACTCAAACCTCCTGCTTCACGAGGCAAAGGCCCCCTTGTTCAAGTGGGTGTACCACGACGACATCATGGAGCCGTCCCTCGTGCGGCGCTGCATCGAATACCTCGATGACGGAGGGCCGAGCGTCGTCCTCGCCTATCCGAGAGTCAAGCTCATCGACAGCGAAGGCCACGTCGTCGGCGAACACGACGACGTCGACCTCGACATTTCGTCCGACAACCCCGCGGACCGTGTCGGCGCCCTGTTGACACGGTTCGTGACCCAGACACAGTTCGGCGTCATGCGAACTGTGGTTGCTCGTCGAGCGGGCGGAGTGTCCGTGGACGTTGCAGGCGAGATTGTCCTCCCGCTCGCGTTGGCGCTGCGGGGAAAGCTGAGGCTCGTCCCGGAACAACTCATGCTGATCCGCCAGCACGAGGATCGTCACGGGGGCGATCGTCAGTCCGAACTCGACTGGGTGGACCCAAGCCGCCCGGCCGTGCCCTTTCCGTATTCACGCGCGACCTGGCTGTTCTTGAAGGCCATCTCCCAGGCGCCTCTCACGGCAAAGCAGCGCCGAGACTGCTACGCAACGGTGCTGCGGGACTTCACCGCACCGACCTGGCGGACCTTCGTCGGTGACGTCGTGCGCCTACCGCGCGACCTGAAGCTGATCGCCTGATGTGGGGGGTCTGTGGCGCGAACCGTCGCGTCACAGACCGACCACCAGCTTTGATGTCGTGAACGCCTCTGCGTAGCGGCTGCGACACTCCATGCCTCGCATGCGCATGAAACCCAAGAACATCTCGTCGTCCCACCAGTCTCGATCCACCTGGGACGGGTACACCGCATTGAGCTTGCTCACCTTGGCGAGTGCGACCTCGTCGGGTATCGGGACATACACCTGAGGGCGCCCCACATCCCCGTCCCACTTCGGGATCTCGTAGTGGAGAACGAGGGACGACCGCCATTCCGTCGGTGCGATGCGTCCCAGCAGCCGGTGGTCCTGGTGTGCGTCGTCGGGCCGAGGGCACAAGACGATGTCTGGAGACGGGACGCGCTCCGCGAGCCGGTGGACGGCCCTCTTCACGTCGCCCCACATCTCCGGCAGGTATCCGTCGGTGAACCCCTCGGCGAACTCCAGCCGGGCCCCCGGGACGAACGCGTCCGCGGCCGCGCGGGCCTCCGCTCGGCGCTGCGAGGTTCCGGTCGCGAGAAACAGGTCGGCTGTCAGCGTGCGCTCACTGCCGAACCGCAGCAGGGTCGCGCCGCAACCGATCTCGATGTCATCGGGGTGTGCACCAAGACAGACCACGTGCAGCGGTCCGTCGGGAATGGTCAACGTCATGTCACGCCTCACTGGGGGATGGTCCAACTCGCAGGCGCCGAAATCGGCTGCGACGGGACGTCGTCCTGCCACACCTTCCATGGGGCGTTGCCCGTCTGGTCGAGGGTTTCCAACTCGATGCGTTCCTTGAACGTGTCCATGCACGCCCAGTAGCCGTTGAAGGGGTTGGCGGCGAAACGGCCCTCGGCTGCTGCCCGCAGACACGCGTCGGTGACCAGGTCCTCGCCCGGGCCGAGGTAGTCGAAGATCGACGTGCGCAGCACGAAGTACCCGCCGTTGATGCGCATGTCGAGGTCCGCGACGGGCCGAAGCCCCGTCAAGTTGCCCTCGGGGGAGATCCCCACGACGTGAAAGGAGTCCTGCGGCCTGACCGCGAGCAGACTGCCCACGTGGGTGTCCGGCAGGGCAGCGATGGAGTCGTTGACGTCCACGTTCGACAATCCGTCGCCGTAGTTGGCGAGGAACATCTCGTCGTTGCCGAGATATGGGCGCACGCGGCGCAGGCGCTCCCCGATCGGGGTGGCGATGCCGGTGTCGACGAAGGTGATGGTCCACTCGGAGATGTCGGTGTTGAGCGGAATCACGCGCGCGCCGCCCTGCGTCAAAACGAAATCGTTGGACGCGGTCTCTTGGTAGTTCAAGAAGTAGTCCTTGATGGCCTGGGCGCCATAGCCGAGGGCCAAGATGAACTCCCTGTGACCGAAGGACGCGTAGGAGCGCATGATGTGCCACAGGATCGGCCGGGAACCGATCAGCGCCATCGGCTTCGGGACGGGGTCTTCACCCGAACGCATCCGCATGCCCAGCCCGCCGCAGAACAACACAACCTTCATGACGCACCGCCCGACTTCTGGCTCTCCAGGCGGCGAGGTGCGGCGAACTCGCGAACGGCCGGGGCAACCGGGCGCCCCTCGAGAAAACCGTCGACCGATCCGGCGTCCAGCGCGCGGGCGTACACGCCGAGCGCCCCGTCGGCCGCCTCCAAGGTGGCGGCGATGTCGGCGTCGGTGTGTGCCCAGGAGATCACCAACGACGGTGACATGACTCCCCGCTTGAGGAGCTCCTGCAAGAACAAGGTGCGGTACGGCTGCGAGGGCTGTCCGTCGGCGTCCTTGGTCCCGAACACCATGCAGGTCGCCCGACCCATGATCGGCACATGCGCCGAGAGACCGTGCGCGGCGGTGAGCTCCGTGAGACCGGCGCGGAGGCGCTCACCCTGCGCGGTCATCTCCCCAACGACGTCGTGCTGGTGATAGGCGTTGTACACGGCCAGCATGGCGGCCAGGCCCATGGTCTCCCCACCGTGGGTTGTCGACAGCAGCCACACCCGCGAAGCGTCGGTGTTGAGCCCACCCAACTCCATGATTTCGCGCTTGCCTGCGAGGGCCGAGATGCTGAATCCATTGCCGAGTGCCTTGCCCCACGTGGACAGATCCGGGACGACGCCGTAGACGGCCTGGGCGCCACCGACTGACCAGCGCAGCCCGGTGATCATCTCGTCGAACACCAGCACGAACCCGTTCTCGTCGGCTCGCTGCCGGAGCCCCTCCAAGAACCCGGGCGCGGGCTCCGCCGTGGCCGTCGCCTGCTCCAAGATGAGAGCGGCGATCCGACCGGGGTATTGCGCCAGCAGCGCGTCCACGCTGGCCAGGTCGTTGTACGCGAACCGGACTGTCCGGTCGATCTCGTCCTGCGGGACCCCGGCGCCCATCGCCGTCCCGCCGATGAACCAGTCGTCCACCGAGAAGAACGGCTGCGTGCCGCACACCGCCACCATGTCGCGGCCAGTGAATGCGCGGGCGAGTTTGATGGCGGCCGTCGTGGCGTCCGAACCGTTCTTGGCGAACTTGACCATGTCGGCGCCCGGGACGTGTTCCAAGAATCGTTCGGCGGCCCGCAACTCCCACACGCTCGGGCGGGAGAAGCCCAACCCGCCGCTGGCGGCTTCGAAGGCGGCATCCATCACGGGCTTGAACCCGTAGCCCAGGGTGACGGCCCGCAGCCCCATGCCGTACTCGACGTACTCGTTGCCGTCGACGTCGATCACGTGGGCCCCGTGGCCGCGTTCGATGATCGGGGTGATGAACTCGGGGCACTGATCGGACCCGCGTGCGTACGTGTGCGCTCCGCCGGGCACCAGGGTGTGGAGTCGAGCCTGCGCGGCGCGGGAGATGTCAAAGGATCGGGTGTGCGGGTTTGTTTGCTGGGTCATGCTGCTCCTGGCTGTCCGCAGGTGTCTCGGGGCGTCTGACGCGGGGGTTCGTATCGAACCTAGCCGCTCAAGGGGTTCGATGACACGCGATACGGTTGTCGAATGCAAGCCGAGTATTGGCGGGATCGCCGCGTGTTCGTGACGGGTCACACGGGCTTCAAGGGCGCATGGTTGTGCGCGTTGTTGAGTCACCTCGGAGCCCGCGTCTACGGGTACGCGCTGGAGACTCCTGACACCTACTTGTTCCATCGGGCAGGCCTGACGGACATGGTCGTTCGCGATGAGCGCGGCGACATCCGCGACATGCAACGCCTCACCGCCGCGATGCGTGCATCGCAGGCAGAGGTGGTCCTCCACCTGGCTGCCCAGACCGTCGTCCGGGAGTCGTACGCCAACCCACGCGAGGCTTTCTCCACCAATGTCGAGGGCACCTTGTCGGTGCTGGAGGCGGCGCGTTCCTGCGACCATGTGTCGCGGTGTGTGGTGGTCACGACCGACAAGGTGTACCGCAACAACGAGTGGTGTTGGGGGTACCGCGAACTCGATCCTCTCGGAGGTGACGATCCGTACAGCGCCAGCAAGGCGGCGACCGAACTCGTCACGCACTCGATGGCGGTGTCCTTCCCCCGCGAGGGCTATGCGGTGGCCACCGCGCGAGCCGGCAACGTGATCGGTGGCGGTGACGCGACTCCCGAGGCCCTGATCCCCGAACTGCTGTCGGCCTTTGCGTCCGGGCGACCTGCCGAACTGCGCTACCCGCACGCCGTCCGCCCGTGGCAGCACGTGCTCGAGCCGTTGAACGGTTACCTCACCCTGGCCGAGAATCTGGACCCGAGTCGGCATGACTCGGCCTGGAACTTCGGTCCGGCGGCCGCGGACGCCTTCTCGGTCGGCGAAGTGGCCGACCGGTTGGCCGAGCTGTGGGGCGGCGGACGGTGGGTTACCAGCGGTGATACGGGGCCTCATGAAGCGGGCTTGTTGATGCTCGACTCTGCCAAGGCTCGCGCCGAGTTCGGCTGGCGTCCAGCGCTCAACGTGTGCGAGGCGTTGGCCTTCGTCGCCGACTGGGAGAAGTCCGTGACGTCGCAACGCGAGTCACCCAGGGAGGCGACACAGCGGCAGGTCGACGAGTACCTGCAGCGCGCGAACACACCCCGTTCGTCGGGCTGCTAGCAGTCGTACGAGTGCTCGGGCAGCTGCGGGTTCTCGTCCCCAGCGAGGTTGTCGAACAGGTCGGTCGCTCGCGCATACCGCGCATCGTCGGGGGTCAGTGTCACATTGACTTGCTCGCCTTGGGAGGACTCCAGTTCGAGGGTGGTCCAGCAGGCTCCAGGGTTCACTTGTGATGAAGAACCCTTGATCGAGTCGATCGCCGAGTTCACTTCGACCAGTTGTTCGTTGGTCAAAGTGGTCTTCCACGACTCCTTGGTGTGCGAGGTGTTCACCTTCTCCGGTGCCCAGGACACTGTCAGTTCTGCCTTCGTACCGTCGATCACGGCGGTCTTGCTCCAGGAGTACGGCGCTGGCACGGACGAACTGTTCAGCGTGATCGTGCCCGTCCACGTCGTGACGTCGTCGGAGTCGTCGGGCGTCGGCAGCAGGGAACAGGCGCTCATTAGGAGCGCGAGGCCGGCCAGCAGCACGACGTGCCAACCGCGTTTCACCAGTCACTCGAATCGTCGGCGACGGACCCGTCACGCACGTGTCGAGCGAGAGTAGCGCCCCATCGCGTCGCGCGCTCAAGCTCGCCGTCCGCCAAGGGACCGTACTTGTCGACCACGATGAAGCCATCCGGACGAGCAATGAGGCGCATCCCCGTGGCCTTCAGCGCAGAGGCGATCTTCGGGGCACCTCTTCCGAACGGACCTCGCACCTGCGTGTCGAAGGCCGCGCAGGCCGCTGTGCTGGGCGCCAGCGAGCCCAGCCAGGACCGCAGGGACGGATGGCCGAGGTTCGGGGTCGGCGCGCCGGGCTCCAGGTTTTGCTCGATGTCGCGTCGCGTCCGGTCCGACGAGAGATGGAACACGAACACCGGCGCACCGGCAACAACCAAGTCGGCACCCTCCAGCACGTCTGGTCCGGCTTCTGCCGTGGACACGACGATGGCGTCCGGGCCGATGCCGTCGCCGATGGCGCGCGCAACGTTCGCGGTGTTGCCCCACAGTGATTCGTAGACGACGACGGCTCTCATGAGGCACCTCGCGGAGAAGGGGAAACGGGTACTCACACACAGTATCGGCCGAGGACGCCACCCGGTCGCCGAGAAGTTGCCGATCCAAGTCCTAGGGTGGGCGCCATGAAGATCATCGAGACCGACATCGACGGGCTGATCGTTTTCGAACCCACACCGCATCGTGACGAGCGGGGCTATTTCACGCGCACCTACGACGTGGACTACGCCGCGCAGGCCGGAATCGACGCGACGGGGTTCAAGCAGGAAAACCAGTCCAGGTCGTACCAGGGTGTCGTGCGGGGGATGCACGGCCGCTCCAACAAGGGCGAGGCGAAACTCGTCCGTTGCGCCCACGGGGCGGTGTTCGATGTCGTGGTCGACGCCCGGGTGGGTTCGCCGACCTTTGGGCAGGTGCGAACCTTCGTTCTCGATGACCAAACGGCCCGTCAGGTCTACATCCCACGCGGGTTCCTGCACGGTTACCAAGCGCTGACGTCCGTCACCGACTTCTGCTACAAGATCGACGACTTCTACGGACCCGACGAGGACGTCACGATCCGCTACGACGACCCCGATCTCGCCATTGGCTGGCCCGCGCCGATCAGCATCGTCAGCGCCCGGGATCGGGCGGGAATGCCGTGGATGGACTACGTCGAGTCGCTCGAGTGACGAGGCAGATTCCAAGCAGGTCTGCGATCTGCAGGCTGCCACGGGGTCGCCCTTGCCTGGGCAAAGCGGGAGACGTAATCTGAACGTTTATCCTGTTGGGCCGGTCGCATGAGCCGCGAGCAAGGGGGGTGTGGCCCATATGAGAGAGATGAATCCCGGTTCCTACACCGTGTCACCTCTCACGGTCATCGCCCACCGTGAAGTTGACGCGCTTGTGACCGAGTGTCACCCAGAAGGTCGAGTGGGGGGCAAGAAGGCGAGCCTCGAATTGGCGAGATTTCCGAGTCGTGGGTTCCAACTGCGGCAGGAAGGCCAGCTCGTGGGGGTGTATCTCGCCTCCTTGGGGGGTACCCCCGCGGGGAGGACGTCGTGCAATCTCGGGTTGTGGTGTGTCCGTCCGCACGCACGCTCGAAGGCATTGACGCTGTTGCATCGAGTCTTGCGTCAGTCATCAGACGTGGTGACAGATTTCACCCCCACTCCAGAAGTGGCCCAGTTGAACCAGCGTCTGGGCTTCACCGACCTCGACACAACCGCGTTCCAGGTGCTCAACGTGCGGACTCCGCCTGCGGGGCGGGGTGTCAGCGTCCTTCATCGGCCGCACGAGATCGGAAGTGTCCTCACGGGCTTCGACGCGCAGGCGTTCAGGGATCACCGAGACATCCCCGGTCTGATTCACATCGTCGCCCGCGTCGACGAGTTGCCGTGCTATGTCGTTGCTGTTCGGCACCGGCGCAGCATGGAAGTCATCTACGTGAGCGATCGCGCACTGATGCATCGTGCCTGGCCGTCCATCGCTAGCCACTTTCTGGTGAGGCATCGGAGGTTGATCACTCGCGCCGAGACGCGGGTTTTCGGTCCTCAGCCGTCGCTGGCCCGCCGCGCGGTCGCTGCTCGACGGCAGATACGGGCACCCGAGTCGGCCAACCACGACGTCACCTACCTTTACAGCCTTGTGGCATTGAGTGGGGTCGTGTCATGAGCGTGCCGCACATCGCGACGTTCATCCGCAGGGCGGCCACCGTCGATCCCGAACAGCCAGCGGTCACATCTGGTGGCACGACATTGGCCTATGGAGCTTTGGACGAAGAGATCGTCCGGGTGGCCGACGGTTTGCGCGGCATCGGTGTGCGGCGAGGCGACAGGGTAGCGGTGTACCTGGACAAGGGCGTCGAGGCCGTGGTTGCGTTGTTTGCCACTGCGCTGGCTGGTGGGGCCTTCGTCCCCGTCAATCCCGTCCTTCGCCCCACCCAGGTCGCGCACATTCTGCGCGACAGTCAAGCGACGGTCCTGGTCACCACTGCCCGGCGCTATGGAGGGCTGGCACCGGAGGCAGCCGACCAGCCGAACCTCGCCACGGTGGTGATCATCGACGAACTGGGCAGCGGTGACCCGTCCAATCGCCTCCTCTCGTGGCGAGACCTCCCCCACGGTCCACGCTTGCCCGAACCCATTGACACGGATCTCGCGGCACTCCTGTACACCTCGGGCAGCAGTGGACCGCCCAAGGGGGTCGCTCTGACGCACCGGAACCTCACCGCAGGTGCGCGCAGCGTGAGTCAATACCTCCGTCACGACCGTACCGACACCATCTTGGCGATGCTGCCCCTCAGCTTCGATGCCGGATTCAGTCAACTGACGACGACATTCTGTGTGGGGGCACACGTCGTGCTGCACAACTACTTGTTCCCGCGCGACGTGGTGTCGGCGTGTGCCCGCCACCGGGTGACGGGCCTGACGGGCGTGCCACCGCTGTGGGCCCAGCTGGCCGGTCAAGATTGGGGCCCCGCCGGTGAGTCGCTGCGATACTTCGCGTCGACCGGAGGCCACATGCCTGGACCAGTCCTTGCGCAACTGCGGGCACAGTTGCCGACGGCCGAGCCATTCCTCATGTACGGGCTGACCGAGGCGTTCCGGTCAACATATCTCGATCCCACGGAGATCGACCGGCGGCCGGGTTCCATCGGCAAAGCCGTCCCGAACGCAGAGGTCTTGGTGCTGCGGCCCGACGGCAGTGAATGTGACGTTGATGAGCCCGGTGAACTCGTCCATAGGGGTGCATTTGTCGCCTTGGGGTATTGGAACGATGCCGAACGTACGGCGGAACGGTTCCGTCCGTACCCGCCCAATCCGCTTCCTGCCCCATGGCGCGTTCCGGAGCGAGCTGTGTGGTCAGGAGACATCGTCGTGCGGGACGCGGATGGCTTCTTGACGTTTGTGGCCAGAGCCGATGAGACGATCAAGAAGTCTGGTTATCGAATCAGTCCCACCGAACTGGAAGAGGCAGCTGTTCGCACCGGTTGCTGCACCGAATGTGTGGCCTTTGGCCGCACGGATCCTGAATTGGGCCACCGCATCGTTCTCGTGGCGAACACGGACGACCCCGATGCGCTGAGATCGGCACTCCGGCAGGATCTTCCACCATTCATGTGGCCCGATGAGGTCAACCATGTGGACGCGTTGCCGCGCAACGCCAACGGCAAGTTTGATCGGGCCGCGCTGCGAGAGGCCTTCGTGTGACACATCGCGACGAACTGATTGCCCGATTCGGGGTTGAGGGTGATGAACTCCTTGTGGGGGGAATCGGTCTGCGCCGATTGGCTGCCCGTGTTGGGGCCACCCCCTTCTTCGCTTATGACCGGGGACACATCCTTCGCCGGATCAGCGAGGTCCGTAATGGTTTGCCCGATGAGGTTGAGCTGAGCTACGCCGTCAAGGCGAATCCGATGCCGGCGCTCGTCGCACACATCGCGGGTGAGGTGGACCGGTTCGATGTCGCCTCAGCCGATGAGATGCACGTTGCGCTGAATGCTGGCAAGGCCCCCACGAAAGTCAGCTTCGCAGGACCAGGCAAGACCGACGGTGAACTCGTTAGCGCCGTGGCTGCCGGAGTCACGATTGAGTTGGAATCGTTGGGCGAGGCACGGCGAGCGGCTCATGCCGGAAGCGTGGCTGGGGTACGTCCGCGCGTTGCTGTGCGCGTCAATCCGCCGTTCGCTGTGAAAGGGTCCGGCATGCGGCTGGGAGGCGGTCCCCAGCAGTTTGGAGTTGACGCCGAGGCCGTCGAGGGGCTGCTGGGGTGGATCGCCGACGCCGAGCTCGACTGCGTCGGGTTTCATGTGTTTGCTGGGTCACAAAACCTCAATGCGGAAGTCTTGGCGGACGCTCAACACGAAACTCTCAGTCTGGTTGCGGATCTTGCGCGCCACGCGCCCGGACCCGTGTCATACGTCAATATCGGCGGCGGCTTCGGCATTCCGTACTTCGACAATGAGACCGCGTTGTCGTTGCAGATCATCGGCGACCGGCTCGACGACTCATTGCGGCGGGCCCGGGCCTCAGCCATCGGTGACGCCAGCATCGTGATCGAACTCGGTCGATACCTCGTCGGCGAAAGCGGCGTTTATGTCACCCGTGTGGTGGACGTCAAACAATCGCGTGGATCGACCTTTGTTGTGGTTGACGGTGGGCTGCATCACCAATTGGCGGCATCCGGCAACTTCGGACAGGTGATCCGCCGAAACTACCCGGTCGTCGCGGGCACCCGGCTGGGCTCGGACGAGCCCCGCATGACCGCCTCCGTGGTGGGATGCTCATGCACCCCTCTCGACATCTTGGCAGCGTCAATCGATGTACCTCGCGTTGAGCCCGGTGACCTGATGGTGATCTTCCAAGCAGGCGCGTACGGACTGACGGCCAGTCCCACCGGTTTCCTCAGTCATCCCCTTGCCCGTGAGGTGGTGGTGTGAGCGGAACACCGCGCCTCGGCCTAACAGTCACATCCGAAGGAGTGTCCATGGAGCCAACCCTTGCTGAGCGGGTTGTCAGCGTCATTGTCGAAACGCTGGCGTTGCCTGCCCAACACACGACATTGAACGCCGACTCTGCACTGTTTGGTGCCTTTCCGGAGCTTGATTCGTTCTCGATCCTGAACCTCATCGCCGCCCTCGAAACCGAGTTTGGCATTCGGTTCGACGACGAGGACATCACCGCCGAGTCCTTTGAGACTGTGGGCACGCTCACCTCCATCGTGCAGGCGAGGTCCTAGTCCCGCAGGATCGATGCGCGACGGCTGCGCGCGAACCATTGGTCAGCGATCGGGAGTGACCTCTCGGGGGTTCGGGTCCATGACGACCCAGCGACCGCCGTTGGCCTCGATCTCGGGGTAGGCCGCACGGACCTCCGGCAAGAGGTCGGGGACGAACAACAAGACTCGATCGGGGTACGAGGCGATCAGGTCGGCCGGGGACACGATGGGGATCCGGTTCCGCGGCATCGTGCGGCCGTGTTTGCCCGCAGCAGCATCGGCGATCATCGTCACGTCTTCGGCGGTGACGCCAGCGGAGCACAGCAGCGCCGAGGTCCGTGACGCAGCCCCGTACCCTCCGACCTCCAGGCCAGCGGCGCGGGTCCCTGCCAAGTACTCCTGAATGGCGGCGACGGAAGTTTCCAGCGAGCGCCCCAACGACGCCACCCACTGTGGGTCCGTCACACCGGCGGCGGTTTCCTCGGCCACCAGGCGCGTGACGGATTCGGCCAGCCCACCCCAGCGGCTGCCCACCCGCGCGAAGGCCAGCAAGGTCGTCCCGTCGCCGTACAGCGGGTACTGCCAGGCCCCGACCCCGACGAGGTCGAGCTCGGACGCCATCGAAACGAGGGAGGGCGTCGAGTAGTAGGCGAAGTGACCGTTCTTCAACGCGTTCCACATGCCGTTTCGCACGATCGACGTCACGTTGTGGATCATGAACAGCAACACCCCGTCGGGGGCGAGGTGGCTGACGCGTTCGACGAACGCGGCCTTCTGATCGGCATCGTGCATCATGCCGTGCACATCCACGACGAGATCGGCCTCGCCGTCGCTGACCGCCACCATGTTGCGGCGCGCCAGCTGTGTGGCCCAAGAGCCGCCGTGCGGACTGGGGTATTCGAGGACGCGTGTTCCGGCGATGACGAACCCGGCCGCCTCGGCGTCGTCCACACACAACTCTGCCTGACGCACGAGCGCGGCAGGTTCGACTCCGATCGGTTCCTCCGGCGTGGTGGGGTCGTCCTCCAACTGCAGCAGGCCGCTAACGGTGCTCATCACCATCCGCGTGCTGTACGCGGGGTCGGGGAGCCGGTCGGAAGGGAACGGGAACAGGTCCGATGGCGGCTGATCGCCGAGATCCAGGACGACGACTCCACCCGGTTCGCCCGTCCAACGATCACGCCATTGTGAAATGGGCTCCGGCAGATTTTCTGTTGTCATTGTGCGTCCCCCAGGCACCGGTGATTGTGGCACCACTATCGAATCGCACCCGGCTTGCGGGGGCAAGGCGGACGCGGGGGGCGCCTACCGGGTGTCACCCACCCAGGCGCGGATCCGTTGGTCGAACACGGACTCGTCGAAGCGTTTCACGTGCTCGGCGAGGTCGGCGGCGTTCACGGCTGCGGCGGTGTCCAGCGCCGCGCGCAACTCGTCGCCGGTGAAGTCGTCCACCAGCGCACCGGTCAGCTTGTCCCGCACGGTCTCCGCCGCGCCACCCACGCGCCTCGCGATGACCGGTGCCCCAGCAGACATGGCCTCGAGCGGCATCAGTCCGAAGTCCTCCACGGGTGGAAAGACGTAGGCCAGGCAGGCCGCGTACAGGGCGCGGAGAAGTGCATCGGATGGCCGGTTGACGAAGTGAACGCTGCCGGGCCGCTCGGCGGCGAGCGCTTGCAGGCTCTCTTTCTGCGGACCGTCGCCGGCCAACACGACGGGGACGTCGGCCGCCCGTCCGGCCTCGATGACCAGGTCGAGTCGCTTGTAGGGAACGAACCGCGATGCTCCCAGCAAGAAGGTCTCGGGCAGGGAGGCCAGGATGTCCTCCTCCTCCGGCGTTAACCCGCCGGTCTGGGAGAACGCAGACACAGCGACCGGGGGATTGATGACGACCGCATCGCGATGCCAGTGGCGGACGACGCGCTCCCGGACGAAATGGCTCACCACAGCGATCGAATCCGGCTCGCGGGCCCGCCACCTGTCGAGACCCTGCAACGGCACCCTGGCCACCCGCTGAGCGAACCCTTGCCCGCGTTCGTCGGTGTCGGGGTTCCAGATGTATCTGGCCGGGGTGTAGCAGTACACGAGTTTGCGAGCGTCGCGAGCCGGTCCGCCGAACCGGACGTGATGACTGAACAGGTGCGAAAAGGCCAACACCCACTCGGCATCGGCAGCGCCGAGCGTCCGCCACACAAACGGCATCGTCGGCAAGGCAAGGGCCTTGTGTCGTCGCAGTGGCGTGCGGGCAAGAACGCTCTCGTGCACCCGGCCCGACTCGAAGCGTCCCGGGTCGTCGTTCCACAGCGTCCAGATGGGTGCGTCGGGGTACAACGCCGCGACGCGGGTGGCGACGCGTTCCGCCCCACCCAGCGGTTCGATCCATTCGTGAACGAGTGCCCCGGTCATGTGCGCTCCAGGCTGTTGTGGTAGTCGGCGATGGATTGAGCCAGCGGGATGGTCGGCTCCCATCCGAGGTCGTCGCGCAGGCGCGTTGCGTCGCCGACGACGATGGACGGGTCGCTGGTCCGGGCCTGATCCGCGTCCACGCTGAGCGGAGGGACAGGTCTGCCCAGAGAGGCGCAGATGAGCTCAAGGGCCTCGGACAGGACCACGGGGCGACCGGAGGCGACGTTGTAGACGTCATGTGGCGTCGTCGGCGCAAGCGCGACATCGACGTAGGCACGCGCGACGTCGCGGACGTCGGTGAAGTCGCGAACGGCGTCCAGCCGACCTGTGGGCAACGGCTGGCCGGGGGCGAGCGCGGAGACCTTCGCCGTCAGATCGGACACGAAAAAGCCAGGTGGCTGACCGGGTCCCACGTTGTTGAACGGGCGCAGCACGCGCAGGTTGAGTCCGCGGGCACGGTAGTAATCGACCTGGTACTCCAACACCACCTTGCTGATGGCGTACGGGGAACTCGGGCGGTAAGGGGCCGACTCGTTCATGGGTGTCGCGTCGGTCGACCCGCCGTAGATCGACGCGCTGCCCGCCACGACGGCTGTCATGGGGTGATCGGCGTGCAGCATGGCCTCGCACAGCCGTGTCACCAGAGCGCTGTTGTGGTTGAGGTAGCGCTGCGGGTCGGCGAACGACGGACCGACCTCGCTGTACCCCGCGAGGTGAATCACGACCTCGCCGAGGGCGTGTTGGGGGAACGCGGCCGCGAGATCGGCCGTGACGACGCGATCCGCGGGCGGGGGCAGCACGCCTTCGGCGACCACGGCGGTCACGCGGTGACCTCGGCCACGCAACTGGGACAAGACGTGTGCGCCGACGAATCCGGCGGCGCCCGTGACTGTCACATCGACGGAGCCCCTCACAGGACGTGCTCGAAACAGCGCCTGTTTTCGCGATCCAGATCGGCGTCGACCATGAGGTCCACGAGGCCGGCAAAATCCATGGTTCGCCTCCACCCGAGAACCGTCTCGGCCTTCGCGGGGTTTCCCAGGAGGATGTCCACCTCCGCTGGGCGCATCATGGACTCGTCGTGTTCGACGTACGGGCGCCAGTCGTCGATTCCGATCCGGGAGAATGCCGCCGCGAGGAAGTCCTCGATCGAGTGGGTCTGACCTGTCGCGAGGACGAAATCGTCGGCCTGCGAGTGCTGCAGCATACGCCACATCCCGTCGACATAGTCTCCGGCGTACCCCCAGTCGCGCTTCGGCCACAAGGCCCCGAGATGGATCTTGTCCTGTCGGCCCAGGTGAATGCGAGCGACGGCTTTGGAGATCTTGCGGGTAACAAACTCCTCGCCGCGGTTCTCTCCTTCGTGATTGAACAAGATTCCGCAGGCAACAAACATTCCGTAGCTCTCGCGGTAGTTGCGCGCGATCCAGTGCGCATACAGTTTGGCCACGCCGTACGGGCTGCGGGGGTGGAACAGCGAATCCTCGTCATACCCGAGGCCTGGACGGTTGTAGTCGAGGCCCCCGAACATCTCCGAACTGGAAGCTTGGTAGACCCGCGTCACGTGGCTGCGCCCGGTGAGGCGGACGGCTTCGAGAATATTGAGCGTTCCCTGTCCCGTAACAGCCATCGTCATCGTCGGATTGGCGAAGGAATACCCCACATGGCTGAGCGCGGCGAGGTGATAAATCTCGTCGGGCGCGGCCGCCTCGACAACGCGAGTCAAGGACAGCGGGTCCGTGACATCGCCCTCGACGAGGTGAACGAACGGATGGTCCCTCACGAGGTCGGCGCGGCGGGGATTGTGCTGCCCTCGAATCAGCCCGACGACCTCATATCCCTTGGCATGAAGGAAATCAGCGAGATGGCCGCCATCTTGACCGGTAATACCGGTGGTGAGCGCTGACCTGCGATTCACGGCACTCCTCGCGGGGTCCGAGGGATTATTTCAGTACCGAGTGATAGTAACCCCATTCCATGGGGAGGTGCCTAGTGTCTCTTTGCGGGGACGCCTGCAAATTCCAGACTTTTCCACCGGCCGGGTTGCAATACCCGGGCTATGGAGCTTTCGCGCGCTTGCCGATCCTCGCGGGCTTCTCGGCGATCACTTGACCGGGTCTCGTTTCGGATGCGCCTGTCTGGGACAGCGCCGGGTACTGGCTGCCGACGCCTAGTTCATCGTCGGGAACCGCAGCTGGTGGGTCGTCCGAACCTTCTGGGTTTGCGGCGTCTTGGCCCTGACTGTGGTGCAGCGCTTTCACGCCGATCGCCAGGCCCGCGATCATCCACGGGAGTGCCGACAACCCCGCCAACCAGTACAAGTCGAGCTGTCCCTGTACGACGCGCGCAAACAAGATTGCCGCCGGCAGGTTTCCATAGCGCGGTTCCATCGTGAACAAGATCCACAGGCCCCCGAGGACCAGCACGATCCAGGCGATGAGGCCGACGACCCCCGCCGAAGACAGCATTTCGAAAATCGCATTGGGCGGCTGGAAGGAGTACTGAGCGAACTCCGGCGTGTACCACCACCGAAGGCCGACGCCAAAGACCGGTGCCTGTTCCCAGATTTCCAACGACTGACCGAACCACACGAGCCGCTGTGCGGCCGAGTTGAACTTGTCACCGCCGGCGAATGCCGCCAACTGCTCAGACAGTGTGTTCGCGACGAACCACAGAGCCGGGATCAAGGCGAACAGAAGGATGCGCCCGCGCCCGCCGCCGCCCTCTTTGCGGCGCAGGCTCATGAGCAGAATCGTGACCGCAATGGCGACGATGGACTGCCGTGCGCCGGATGCAGCGACTCCCGCGCCGGTCGCGAGCATGGTCCAGCGAGAAAACCGTCGCCCCCACGGCAACCAGTCCGGGCGCAGGAAGACGATCAGAAAGGCGAAGGCGCAGGCATTGCCGGTGAAGTTCTTGTGGTACTCCCACATGTACACCGGTCCGAACGAGCCCTCACGCACAAGCATGATCGACGCGATGATGAAGGCGGCGATGCCGATGGCCGTGCAGCCCAGCACGTACAGGCGCAGGGCGGCGCTGGCGTATCCCCGGCGTCCGACGACCCACCCCACGAGGAGCGAACCGATCACCATGAACATCTCATGGCCCCACTCGATGAAATTGGCGAGATAGGGATTGAGAAGGACCGTCGGGATCAGCATCGCTTGATAGGCGATGCCGAGCCAGATGAGTGGTTGGAGGGATTTGGCCTCTTCGCGGCGATACAACAGGAATGCGGGCACCGTCGCCGCGATCAAAACCAGGTCGGTGACACTCAAAGGTCCCGCGCGCAAGGTCAGCAGCACAGCGGGGAATGCCAACACGGGGAGCAAAGCGACATCGGTCGAGGCCAGCCCGATCGCCAGCACGGCGATGGCGGCTGCAATGGCCAGTTGACCGTATTGAGCCGAGATGTAGCCGATCGCCCCGGCCACGGTCAGCAGCAACGCCACAGCCATGATGACAGCGGCGGCGTCACCGATCTTGTTCGGCGATTCGCGCCACCAGCGTGGCCCCGCCGACCAGCGGGAACTCACGAATGCGCCTGCTGCGCAGGAAGGGTCAACACGGCGTCGCTGGCGGTCAGGACGCGGTCGATCGTGCGGTCAAGGCTCGCGGCCACCTCTCGCCACATTTCCGCCGGTTGCCCCATCGGGTCGGGTACCTCATCAGCGCGCCCGTCGCCGAGCAGGGCCGTGCGGGGACGCTCGGAGCCCAGGAACTCGACCCAGTCGAGGAAGCAGGATCGGCGGTACGCGGGCTGGTCCGTGGCCAGTTCAGCGAAGCTCATCAATGTGAAGACGCGCGGCCAGAGATCGGGCTTGGCAGCCACCACTTCTCGGGCCTGTGCGCGCGTCATGGTCAGCAGTAAATCATTGGGCTGGATGCGAGATCCACGCAGCCGAACGCTGCGATGTCCCGCTAGGCTCAATCCACGCTCGGCGGCCACACCGATTCCGGTGTCCGGGGTGGGTTTGCCGCTGGCCATTAAGCCGAACGATTCGACCCGCGCCGTGCGGCCACGCCGGGCCAGTTGTTGCCGGGCGATGGCTGCGGCCAAGGGTGACCGACAGCGGTTGGCCGTGCAGATGAAGACGAACGAGGGCAAGCACACCGCCCCGGCCCGGTTGGTCGAGGCAGGGGTGGTGGGCACAGGCGGGACGGCCATGGTCGACACCTCCGTCAAGCTGCCAGCTGTGTTAAGAAAACAGCATAGTCTGGCGGGGTTCTACCCCGAAGGGAGCAAGTCATGGCTCAGGGCGGCCAAGAGAACGAAGGTTTCCCACGAGTGTTGCGCTTTGCGCACCATGGCGTTGTCTCTGCCTGGCGTGAGCGCGAACGCGAATTGATTCGTCGAGGCGTCGATCTGACGTTGATTTCGGCGAAACGCTGGAATGAGGGCGGCGCGGATGTCGATCTCGATCCCGGCGACGACGACTTTGTCGTCGGCGTGGGAACAGTCGGGTCCCACCCGAATGGGTTCCTTTTCAATCCGATTCCCCTGTGGCGACTTCTGGGGCGGAACTGGGACATCATCGATCTTCACGAGGAACCCTGCGCGACCCAAACGGCGCAAATCCTCGCGCTGATGAAGCTGCGGCGCGTGAAGGCACCCGTGGTGATGTACGCCGCGCAGAACATCCCGAAGGTGTACCCGCCGCCGATTCGGTGGACCGAACGTTGGGCTGTCCACGAGGCAGCCGGCGCCTATGTCTGCAACACCGAGGCGGGTCGGATCCTGCAGGCGAAGGGACTGCGGGCCCGCCCGACGCTCATCGGCCTGGGAACTGATCTGTCGGTTTTCACCCCTTCGGATCGCGATGCTCCGCGCACACCGTTGCGCGTGGGGTACGCGGGTCGATTGGAGGACTACAAGGGCGTTGACGTGTTGCTGCGCGCGATCGCCCTGGCGCCCAACTGCACGCTGGACATTGCCGGTGATGGTCCGCAGCGAGACGAGTTGGCAGCCCTGTCCGTCGAGCTGAAAATCGCCGACCGGGTCACCTTCCGCGGACATCTGGGTGCGCAACTGCCCGAGTTCTATCGCGAACTCGACGTGTTGGTTGTTCCGTCCCTGCCCACCAAGGGGTGGCTGGAGCAGTTCGGACGCGTGGTTGTCGAAGCGATGGCTTCGGGCGTCCCGGTCATCGCGAGCGCCTCCGGCGCGCTCCCCGACGTGGTGGGCGATGCAGGCATGTTGGTCGAGCCCGGCGACCCTGTCGCCATCGCCGAGGCCTTGCGCGCGATCGCACACCCGATCACGTGGCAGGGGGTGCGGGAGGCCGGATTGGAGCACTGTCGCCAGTACAGCTGGGAGGCAGTGGGACGCGAGCACAGAGCCTTCTACGACCAAGTGCTGGCCGCGACCACCCCTCGTCCGGCAGACGACCCCGAAATCGTCGTGGTCGCCTACGGGTCGCCCGACGCTCTGCGAGAGGCGCTCGCTCCGCTGGCCGAGTTCTCGCTGACCGTCGTCGACAACTCCTCGTCGGCCGAAACGGCAGCCGTGGCAAGCGACGTCGGCGCGCAGTACATCGACGCGGGCACTAACCGCGGCTTCGCTGCCGGGGTGAATCTCGCGCTGGACGCGCTGGAGAAACGCGGGGCCGCCGGGGCCGACGTCTTGTTGCTGAATCCCGACGCCACGATCACGCCCGAGGGCGTGCGTGCCCTGGTGAGCCATCTGCACGCCGACAGTCGCATCGCCTGCGTTGCGCCACGGCAGGCCGCGCCGGGGGCCAGCCACCCTGACCGTGTCGTGTGGCCTTTCCCGACCCCCCTCGGGGCCTGGGTGGTGGCCTCCGGGGCGGGCAAACTCGACCGGCGCGCTGGCTTCGTGATCGGGTCCATCCTGTTGCTGCGCGGCGAGGCCATCCGTGATGTCGGTCGGCTTGATGAGCGGTTCTTCCTGTACGCGGAGGAGACGGACTGGCAGCGCCGGGCCGTATCTCGTGGATGGAAGGTGCGCTACGTCCCCGACGTGATCGGGACCCACGTGGGTGCTGGGACCAGCAGTGATTCGGCCGTCCGCTCCGAGCTGTTCCATTCGTCGCAGCTGGCGTACATACACAAGCATTTCGGCACGCTGGGTGAGGCTGTCTATCGGGCGGGGACGGTCGCCGGAGCGGCTGTTCGGGCGCTCATCGCCCGAGGGGCGGCGCGCCGAGACGCGCGATGGCGCATGCGCTTCTATGTGACGGCACCCCCCGCCGGACGGGACGCGAATCGGGATGCGCGGTCGTGAGCCGCGACCTCATCGTCTGCTCGCTGGAGTCGTGGGACGAGGTATGGCGGCGTAACCAGTACTTGCTGGACGGCCTGCTGCGGACCGATCCTGAGCTGCGAGTTTTGCTCGTCGAACCACCCGCCGATCCGGTGCATGCCGCGGTGAACCGGCGACGTCCTCGTCCGGGGGAGGGGCTGCGTCAACTTGAGGGGTACGAGGGGCGGTTGTGGGCCCTGCAGCCGACGAAATGGCTACCCCGAGTGGCGGGTCCGTTGGCCGACCGGTTCCTGGGGGCTAGCGTTCGCCGTGCGGCCCGCAAGCTGAATATCACCGAACCCGTGTTGTGGGTCAACGACCCGAACTGGGCTCATCTGGCCGGGGCTAGGTGGCCAGCGCTGTACGACATCACCGACGACTGGGTGGAGGCGGATCGCTCGCCACGCGAACACGAGCGCATCGTCGCTAACGAATCCCGCCTCATGACGGCCTGTGCCGTTGTGGTCGTCTGCTCGACCGGGCTGGCCGCGACGAAGTCGGCCATCCGTCCGGTGGAGGTCATCCACAATGGCGTTGACGCCGACTGGTACCGGCGACCGCAGCCCCGTCCCGCTGACCTCCCCTCGACACCCACCGCCGTGTACGTGGGCACGCTGCACGAGGACCGGTTGGACGTTGCGGCCAGCGTGGAGATTGGGCGGGAACTCTCCGCGCACGGGGCGAGGTTGGTCTTCGTCGGGCCGAACGCGCTGTCGCCGCGCAACGCGGAATTGCTCGCGTCCGCCGACGGCGTGGACGTGCTCGGGCCTCGCCCGCACACCGATGTCCCGGGGTACCTGCAGCACGCCGACGTGCTGGTCGTACCGCACCTCGTCAACGAGTTCACTGACAGCCTCGACCCGATCAAGCTCTACGAATACCAGGCCATCGGGCGGCCGATCGCATCGACCCCCGTGGCCGGGTTCCGTGAGATTGCCCACGAAGAGGGCGTTGCCGTGGCCGCAGCCGCCGACCTGCCGCAGGCCATCGCGGCGATGATCGAAGCACCACCGACCCAAGTCGGGCCCTTCGTTGCGCAGGACTGGAGCGAGCGCGTGCAGGCGATGGCGGACGTCATCGCGAGGGTCCGCCGGTCAGTGCCGCCGCTTCTTGCGTGACAGGCCCCCGCGCTTGGTCTGGTCCTTTGGTGGTCCCGGCGGCGGGTAGTCCACCGGCGGCGGACCGGGCAGTGGCCCCGAAATGCTCGTCGACGTGTCGGTGTTGAACTCTTCTGGCGCCGGACGGGTCGCGTCGTAGAACAGATCCGGCGGCATCCCGTCCGGTCCGAAGGGACGAGCGCGGAACTGCTCGGCAAGGGTCACCCGCGGGTTGGGCGGACGGTGACCGCCGCTGTCCGGGCGCTGGACCGGGTTCATGCGCCCCCACGGTGTGGTGGGGACGTCCGTCGGGATCTGGGTGAACTGTGGCGCGAAGAATCCCGGCATAGTGCTCGATGGCGGCGGTGGGGGAGGGCTGGATGGTGGCGGCTCCTCGCGATTCTCCTCGCGAGATATGCCCCACTGAGCGGCCGAATCCGGGCTTACGAGCCACGGCAGGGTTCGTGGCGCGGTGTCCTGCATGGGGTCACTGCCGAACCCGGGCGGTGTCACTGGCGCCGCAACGGGCGGACCGACGGGCGGAGGCGGTGGCACGTCGTCGGTCGCTCCAGTGGCATCGGCATGGCTCTCGGAGGGCCCATCATCGTCGGTCGGCGAGGATTGTTGATCGGCCCACGACGGTGGAGCGATGACGGTGGCGTCTCCCTCCTCCTCCGACGGCTCGTCAGCCTGTTCGGCCCACGAAGGCGGCGCGATGACGGTCGCTTCACCCTCGTCGCGGATGTCGGCCGACGGATCTTCCTGCGGCTTCTCGGCCCACGAGGGAGCAGCGATGACGGTGGCGTCAGGCTCGTCGTCATCAGCCTGGCCGTCCGAGGGGGCGTCGGCGGGCGCCTCGTCCGGCTCTGGGGTCGGCTCATCTGCAGACGGCGGTGTTGCGGGCGAAACCTGCTCGGGCGATGGCGGGGCCGCGGGCGCCACATCTTCTGCTGGTGTCGCCGGGGGGCGAGCTGCTGGCTCCGCCTCCTCTGCGGACGAGGAGGGGGTGGGCGCGCTGGGTGGCTCCGTCGGCCCCTCGTCGGCTGCCGAGACCGCTGGTGGTGCTGTCGTTGTCGCCTCGGCCGATGCCACAGGCGGTACGGGCGTGGCCACCGGCGGCGTCGATGGCGGTTCGGGAGCCGCTGGCGGCGCCGCCGTTGCTGGCTCGGTCGGCGTTTGCTCGGGCGCCGGTTGGCGCTCCGGCAGAACCGGAATGACGGGTGCCACGGGCGCGGGCTGACGCGGCGGACCGGCCATGACAGCCGGGGAGGCCGTCAACGACCCTGTGGCGTCGGTCGGCCGCTGAACCGGGATCTCTCCCGTCGACCCTTCCTGCAGCGCGCGCTCTGGCATGGCGCCGATCCCGGTTCCCTGCGCCGCTGCGTTCACCGACCCGGACTCGGCGGTGTAGTAGTCCATGTAGCTCTTGACCGTGGCCCGCTTCGAGCGGTTGGCGATCACGCCGACGACCTCGGTGCGGTTGGCCCGCAACAGTTGCAAGGTGTCCGCCAGCGACTTGCTGGTCGTCTTGTTCAGCGAGGTGATCAAGACCACGCCGTCGGCCTCGCGACCGATGATGGCGGCGTCCGCCAGCGCCAACCCGGGCGGGGTATCAACGATGACGGTGTCGGCCATGCCTCGAATGCGGTCCAGGACCGTCTCCAGCGAATGCGACGCGAGCAGGTCGGCTGGTTCGCGTCGGCTCGCGCCGGCGGGAAGGATGTGCAGCCCGCCGAAACCGGAATCAACGAGCCAACTGGAGATTGTGGCCTCGTCGGCATCGCGGTCCAGGGCGTTCGCGAAGCCCCGGGCGCCGGTGGGGATCGCGAAGTACGTACCCAGCCGTGGGCGGCGTAGGTCGCCCTCGATGAGGACCACCTTGCGGCCCGCGTGAGCGAAGGACACGGCGAGGTTCGCAGACAGGAACGTCTTGCCTTCGCCGGGCTCCGAGCTCGTCAGGACGATGACCGAGTGTGGCTGCGGGAAGACGACCTGCAGCGACGTACGCATCGCTCGGATGCTCTCGTTGAACGGCGTGGGAATCCTTGAGGCCGCTGGCAGCGGGTGGGTCGCCAGTTCCTGCCGCGAAACCGTGGCGACATCGCCCAGTACGTGGCCGTGAATGGTCCCTTCGACGTCTTCGACGGTGTGCAAGCGGTCATCGAACTGATGCCGGATCAAAGCGACTCCGGCGCCGGCGATGATCCCGCTGATGAGACCGATGGCCAAGATTGCCACGAGTGACATGCCCTGACGTTCGCCAGGAGTCGCTGCCTGGTAGACGCTCGCGGGCTTTCCTGCGCTCTGCACAGCCGTGATCTCGGTCTGAATCTGCGTGACCTGCGTGCTGGCGTCGTTGAACCGCTGTTGCGCGAGTTGGTCTTGGCCGTTCTTTGCGAGAGCCGCCAGGGCAGACGCCTGCTCCTTCTTCTGGGTCTGCAGCTGTGTGTTGAGCCGCTTGATCCCCGTGGCGAGCTGTGTGTCTAGGTGCCCGACGTAGGCCTCGGCGACAGCGTTGGCCCGATCCGTTGCCTGCTCTGCGGTGCTTCCCGTGGCGGTCAGCGACAGCTTGTTTGAACGCACACCGGTCTCGACCGTGACCGTCACTGCGCCCTGGATGGCCTCTGCGGTGTCTCCCGGAACCAGCTTGGCCGCCGCCTTGGCGATCTCAGGGGACGACGCGTAGTCGGGATCGATGTCCAAGTAGATCGACCCGTAGCCGGTGCCGCCCTCGAGCGTCGACGATGCAGCGGGACTCATGCGAACAACGGACGTGGAGGAGTACGTGACGGGAGCGACCAGGGCGTACGCCAGCGCGCTCAAGAAGACGAGAACAGCTGTGATGAGTGCGAGGACGCGGCGCTGCCAGACGATGGCCAGTACTTGGCGAAGTGTCATGCGTTTGTGTCCTCCTGGTCCCAGGGCGGCGTGTCGAGTTGTTACCGGAGGGCCTGCTGTGAACTGAGACACATTGTAGGCACGCGGGTCTCACTTCAACCCTGCCCGCGTGGCCAACTTGCTTGTCGGTCAGAAAGGCTACCGTTGGCGGGAGCCTGGGGGAAAGCCTCGCGTGTAATGTCACTCGTGGGGGGTGCATGTGCATCATGAGCAAGAATTCTGATGGGGTAAAAAACCGGCTACGCCAGTTGATTTTGGAGCGGCTCGTGCCGCTGGACGACGACGAATTGCGTGACGATTCCCCTTTGGTAGACGAGATCTTGGATTCTCTGGGTATCGCCGAGGTCGCCGTGTTTATTGAGGAAGAGATCGGTCGGCCGCTGGAGCCAAACGAGGAGGTTCGGGCGACCTTCGCGAGCGTCAGCACCGTCGTCGAGTTTATTACCGACAACAGCGGGTAACCGAATGTGCGGCATCGTCGGTCTGATCCGATGGTCAAGAACCCAGAGACCGGAAGGCTACCGACTTCACGAAGCATTGGCGGCTCTGCGTCATCGTGGGCCCGATGACGCTCGGGTGGTCTCCCTGGGGGCCGCGCATTTTGGGACTGCGCGGCTAGCAATGGTTGACCGTCCCACGTCGATCCAGCCGCGCGCGGACGCGGCAGGCCAACGCCTGTTGGCCTTCAACGGCGAGATCTACAACTACCGCGAACTGCGGCGCGATCTTGTCGAGGCGGGGTACCCGTTCGAGACGGATGGTGACACCGAGGTGGTCGTGGCCGCGTTGGCCTCTTGGGGAGTTAACGCACTGGCTCGCTTCAAGGGCCAGTTCGCCTTGGCCTTGTGGAACGACATCACGGGCGAATTGCTACTGGCGCGTGACCGGTTCGGCATCGTGCCCCTGTTTTGGCAATCCACGCCCGACGGCGTCGCTTTTGCCTCGGAAGTCAAGGCATTACACGCTTTGGGGTTGCGACAAGCTCTCAGCGTGGTGGACCTCGTGGATGTCGGTGTCCTGTGGGGCACCCATCCAGGTCGGTCCGTTTTCGCCGATGTGGAGTCCGTCCGTCCCGGGGGGTACGTGGTCGCGGGGGCCGATGGAGTGCGGCGCGAGACCTATTGGACGCTGAATTTCCCGGAGTCTCGTGATCAGTCTTCTTTGGCTGATCAGGCCGAATTTCTGCGCGACGTCTTGAGTCAGGCCGTGGCGCGGCGACTGCCCGCCTACGGCGATCCTGCGGTCCTGATGTCGGGCGGGTTGGACTCGACCGCCGTGGCCGCGCTCCTGCGCGACCTTCGACCGGACGCGCGCTTGGCGAGCTACTCGATCGGCTTTACGCGGGCCGCGCTGGACGAGCAACGGTTTCAACACCTAGCGGCCGAGTCCTACCGGACCGACCACCACGCGATCATCTGCGACGACGACCTCGTCGCGGGCACGCTGGTGGAGGCCATCTGGCACAGCGAGCAGCCTCTGACGCGAACGGCGTGCGCCTCGTCGATAGCTCTCGCCGCTGCCATCGAGCGTGACGGGAGCCGGTCAGTCCTCAGTGGGGAAGGCGCCGACGAACTGCTGTGCGGCTATGACCTGTTCAAGCTGGCAGAGGTTCGCGCCCAGTGGAGTGTCCAGGGCGGCAATCCTCCCGACGGGCTGGCGAACGTCACCGCCCACGAGGCTCGACTGGGGCGCGCTGTTTCCAGCGCGTTTTTCGAGCAGGGGATCGAGCATCGCGATGACCCCCTGTTCTCCCATCTGCCCCGATGGGCGGGCGCTCACCGCATCACGCAGTACTTGGCACCGCCGCATCGCGACGCAGTCACGTTGGATGCCGTGTTGGGGAGGGTGCGTGAGCGACTGCCGGCGGCGTTCCACGGCTGGTCCGTGGTCGAAAAGGCGCAGTTCCTCGAGGTGGCCTACTTCCTACCGTCGTCGCTGTTGGCCAGTCAGTGTGACCGCCCGCTCATGGCCCACAGCATCGAGGGTCGGTACCCGTTCTTGGACGAGGACGTTGTCGACTTCGCGTTGTCCCTGCCACAGCGCTCCAAGTTGGACGGAACGACCGAAAAGGCCGTCTTGAAGCAAGCGATGGCCGAGGCGGTCCCCGGTGTGATCCGGGACCGCCCGAAACAGCCGTACACCGCACCCGAGGGGGACGTGTTCCGATCCCCTCAGGGGCAGCAGTTGCTGGCCGAGACCGTGGGGCCGGCGGCGTTGCGCGCCCACGGGGTGTTCGACGAGAAGCGTGTCGCGTGGCTCGTCGACAAGGTGCAGCACGGCAAGACCAGCTTTCACGATGACTTGGCGCTGCTGTGGATCGTCAGCGTCCAGGTCCTCGCGCAGACGTACCCGGTTGCCGGGTGAGAGAAGGAGAGACCCGTGTCACAACTCGAACTGACTCGTGATGTGCATCTCGCCGACGTTGAGGCCACGGCCGATGCGCTGGCGGGTGAAATCCTCGCTGCGACGCGCCGCTTCCGGCGCAGGGGCGCCATCGTCGCTGTGAGCGGAGGGATCGACTCGGCAGTGTCCGTGGCATTGGCAGCGCGAGCGCTGGGCCCCGACCGCGTTCAGGCCATCACTTTGCCCGATCAGGAAAGCGATGCCGACACCGTTCGCCTGGCTCGCCTGGCGGCAGAAAGTGTCCACGTGACCTGCACGGAACGCGACATCACGCCCGTACTGTCAGCGTTGGGCTGTTATGAGGACAGGCTCGCGGTCGTGCGCCGGTTGGATCCGGACTTCGACCCGGGTCGAGGCGATCAGTTCTCGGTCGCCTTCCAACCAGCCGTGGGCGATGCGCAACGCCTGCAGAGCTTCGCGTTGACGGTCGTATCGGGCGGGGAGACGCGCAACTATCGCCTCGGCGGGCACGACTTCCTGACGATCATGGCGGCCACCAATCAAAAGCAGCGCGTGCGCACCATGATCACGTACCGGATCGCCGACGAGGACAACCTGATCGTCGTCGGGACGTCGAACCGCTTGGAGATCGACCAGGGCTTCTTCGTGAAGTTCGGCGACGGGTGCGGTGAGGCGTTTCCGCTGCGGAATCTGCTGAAGACGCAGGTTTACGATCTCGCGACCTACCTCGGCGTCCCGGACGAGATTGTGAGCCGACCCCCGACGACGGACACGTTCAGCGCTCCCCAGAGTCAGCAGGAGTACTTCTACGGCACGTCGACCGAGACCGGCGATGCCCTGTGGCTGGCGTGGCACGAAGGCCAAGAGCCCGCCGAGGTCGCGGCAGAGTTGGGCTTTCAACAGGCAGACGTCGAGAAGTTCTTTGCGCTGTATTCGCGTCGTGCGGGGTACGCGCAGTACCTGCGGACGACGATCTAGTCGGGCTGGTTTGGTCGTCTGATGGGCTTGCCGGACGCCGTGCGCGGCAGGTCGGTGACGAATGTCACCGTGCGCACGAGCCCCGGCGGGGTCACGACCGCCAGCACGCGGCGCTTGAGGTCACGCTGGTCCAGGTCCGGCGCCGGGACGATCCGCAGTTCTGCTTGCGCGTCTTCGTCTGCGCTGTCGGGAATCAGACGAGACTCGTCGACACCTTCGACGGCGTTGACGGACGCCTCCACGGCCAGAATCGAACAGCGGTGCCCACGGAAGTTCATCATCTCGGCCTCGCGACCGGTGACGAAAAGGTGTCCGGCAGCGTCGAGATGTCCGAGGTCTGTCGTTGTCAGCGGTTGTCCCGGTGGCCGGTCAGGCTCTCCGACGTAACCGATCATGAGACCCGGGGAACACACCTGGATGCGCCCGGTTTCCCCGGTCGGCACGGGCTTGCCGTGTTCGTCGACGATCCGCACGTGGGTGCCTGGGAGGGGCAGTCCGACGGAATCGGCGGGTGCATCGTTGCCCCGAACGCGAACGGCGACACGAGCCGTCGCCTCGGTGAGGCCGTACATCAGATAAGTCTTGCCGCCGAAGTCGGGGATCAGGGCATCCAGATCCGTGTCTCCGATTCCGCCGCCAGCGAGGTACAGGTGTCGCAACCCGGGAGCGGACTGCCCACCGAGGTCGACCCCCCGCATCGCCATGAGGCGCAGATAGTACGGAACGCACGCCAAGACGGTCACGCCCGCGTCGGTGAGGGTCGATCCCAGGCGTCGTGACGGGACGGTGTCTGGCAGCATGACGAGCGGGCTGCGTGCGGCCAGCGCCAGCAGGGCCATCGACAGACCGAACGAGTGCGCCAGGGTCAAGATCTGCCCGACGCGATCAGCGGGGGTCCAACCGGCGGCCCCGACCCCGCGCATGGCCGTGAGATTCGATAAGAGGTTTGCCTCCGACAGGCGTACCCCGCGCGGCAGACGGGTAGAGCCCGACGTGAACAAGACGACGCGTTCCGGCGAGTCGGCGGTCGCAGGAGCGACGCGCGCGGCTCCGTCGCGCAGGGGCTGGAGGCGGCCCTCGGCGATCGTTGCCGCGCACTGCGCAGCGACCGCCAACTCGCCCCCATCCGCCTCGGGTGGCAGGAGCGCGACGGGACGCTCGGCCAGGAGCGCGCCGAGGAGATCCACCAGGCTCGTGGCCTGGCTCGTTGGTGCGAGACCGACCCGTGCTCCGGAAGGGACCGTGGCGTCGATCAGGTGCCGCACCTCCTCGGCGTTGTCGAACAGTTCGCGTCGCGTGAGCGTGTGTCGCCCATCGGTGACAGCCTCTGTCGTCGACCGGTCGTCGACGCCCAGGAACTCGGCCAGGTTCACGACGCCGGGTCCTCGGCGACCGTCCGCAGCCGCAGCACGCGGCTGGGGGCGGCAATCACGCTGGCTTGTGCGGGGACATCGGTCATCACCACCGCATTGGGCCCGATGACGGCGTCGTCTCCGATGCGCACAACCCCCAAGATCCGCGCGCCGGGGCCGATGTTGACGCGGGCGCCGATCCTCGCGCCGACCTTGGGTGGCTTGCCGGTGATGTCACCGCGCAGACCGATCGTGACGTCGTGGTGGATCAGGGTGTCATCGCCGATGACGGTCTCGGGCGCGATGACGATGCCGTGTTGGTGAGCGAAGTGGACGCGCCGTCCGAGTCGGGTTCCGGTAGAGATTTCGTACCCGATGGTGTTGCGCACGAACGCACGGGCCGCCCGGTGCACGGCTCGTCCCAGCGCGCGCTCAAGCAGGCCGCGGGCGGGATCCTCCACCCATTCACCAAGTCTGTGAACGGCCATCGCCTGGGTGGCGGGATGCAGCGGACTACGACCGTTGACGCGACGGTCCTCTCGACAGATCTCCACCAGGCCACGCAGTGTTGCCGTGTTCCATGGTGAAGGATCCGTGACGACAATCACCTGTTCCATCCCGACTCCTGTTCCCCCGTTTGCCGCACCGACATTGTGCGGCGGATGGTGCCCTAGTCGTGCTTCGTGCAGTCAATTGGGACTGGCGGGACGATTCACGTGAACAAGCCCCCGAGGGCTGCGACGGACTCATCGAAACAGTCGGTGAGTGTCCGGTCGCCACCCGCCTCGTACCACGCCACGGACGCGGCCATGAGGCACCCCAGCAGCGAACCAGTAATCGCCAACGCCTCTGCCCGCGTGTACCCGCGTACTTCAGCTAACGCCTCCGCGCCTTGTTGAGCAACCTCGGCGAGGCGCACCGAGGCTGCTGCTCGCAGCGCGGGGGTCTCGAACACCATCTGAGCACGGCGGCGCGTCATGGCGCTCTCGGTGCCGAAGTGTTCCTCGTCGATGTTGACCAAAGCTGCACGCAGCACCGCCATCAAGTCGAGATCCTGACCCAGCAGGGTCGTGAACTGGTCCTGCACACGGTCGTCGAACTCGTCGCGCAGAAGCAGTCCTTCCTTGGTCCCGAAGTAGCGGTAGATGGTGCTGGCCGACACCTCGGCCACGTCGGCGACCTCTTCGACCGTCACGGCGTCGAAGCCGCGTTCGGTGAACAGGCGCAGGGCGACCTCCTGCACGTGATGCATGGTGCGCTCCTTTTTGCGCTCCCGCAGTCCCGCCATCGCCGTCGTCCTTTCCTCGACACCCGTCACTCTAGTTGGTACAGTCACTCGCATGAGACAGTTACTGTCAAAAACAAGTGCGAATCAAAACCCTGATGATCTGGTCATTGACGGGCGTGACCTTCGCAAGCGGTTCGGCAAGGTCACGGCCCTGGACGGCCTGAACCTGTCCGTGCGCCGTGGCGAAGTCCACGGCTTCCTCGGCCCCAACGGCGCGGGCAAGTCGACGACGATCCGCGCGATCTTGGGGCAGGTCCGTCTCACGGGAGGCTCGTTGACGGTGCTGGGGCGCGACCCGCTGCGCGACGCCGTGTCCGTCCACCGCCACCTGGCGTACGTCCCGGGCGACACCGTGCTGTGGCCGACGCTGACCGGAGGACAGTGCATCGACGTGATCAGCGGGCTGCAAGGTTCGCGAAATGCGCGCCGACGCTCCGAGCTGATCGAGCGCTTCGAACTCGATCCGCGCCGTCGAGCCCGCACCTATTCCAAGGGCAACCGGCAAAAGGTGGCCCTCATCGCCGCATTGTCGACCGACGCGGAGCTGCTGTTGTTGGACGAGCCCACGTCGGGCCTCGACCCCGTCATGGAGGATCGCTTCTGCCAGACGATCCGCGAGGTCGCCGCAGAAGGGCGCACAGTGTTGCTGTCCAGCCACATCCTCAGCGAGGTTGACGCCCTGTGCGACGCCGTCACGATCATCCGCAACGGTCAGGCCGCGATGTCCGACAGCATGGCGCAGATGCGGTCGTTGGCCGTGCGCAGCTCCGAGTCGGAGGGGTCGATGTCGGCGGCGCTGGACGAGGTCTTCCTCTCGCTTTACAAGGACGCGAAATGAGCGGCATGGTGCGGTTGGCCCTCATTCACCTTCGAGCCTCCTGGTTGGTCTTGTTCGGACCCGCCAGCGTCTTGGTCATCTTGGTGGTGGCGACGGCCGACGGCGTGCGCGACCTTTACCCCACCGCAGCCGAACGGGCGATGTACGCCGCCACGATCGGGGCGTCTCCCGCCGGGTGGGCTCTCAACGGGCGGGCGGTCGACCTCGGCAACCTCGGTGGCATCGCCGCCAACGAGGTGGGCTTCATCGGCCAACTGGCCGTGCCGCTCCTAGGCGTGTGGCTGGGCGCCGCTTTCACCCGGGGAATCGAGGAACGCGGGCTCGTCGAGCTCGTCACGTCTGGGCGGGTGTCCCGAGGCGCCGTCCCGGGCGCCGCCGTGGCCGTCGGCCTGCTGGCGTGGTCGTTCTTCGCTGGCCTGACCGTTGCCGGGCTGGTGGGCGCAGGATTCGACGCAGCAGGATCCGCCCGATACGCCGCCATCTTGGCGCTGTACGGGGTGGCCTTCCTCGGCGTGGGGGTGCTGGCCGGACAGGTCGCGCAGTCGATGGGGGGCGCAATGATCTGTTCCGGAGTGGTCGTCGCGACCGGGTACCTGGTGCGCCTGTACGTCGACGCGCGCCAGCTGGACGAAACGTGGGTCTCTCCCATGGGGTGGCTGTCCGAGGCGCACCCGTGGGGGACGTGGGTGTGGTGGCCAGCGCTGAGTTACCTGGCGATCGCGACAATCACCGTCGGCTTCGCGTTGGCGGCGGCTCGACGTCGCGATCTCGGCTCCGGGATCATTCCCCAGCGCCGCGGACCGGCCACGGCAGCGCCGGGCTTGGCAACCCCTGTGGGCGTCGCGTGGCACCTCACCCGCGCGGCGACGATCACATGGGCACTGTGCGCCGTGGCATGGTGCGGATGCCTGGGCGCGATGAGTCAGGAAATCGAGCACACCATCGCGGAGAATCCTCAGCTTTCAGAGTTCCTGGGGGGCGACGGCGGTCAGGTGGACACGATGATGTCCCTTGTCGTCGCGGCGGTGTTGGCTGCCGCGGCGGGTGTTGGCGTTCTCACTCGCTGCGCGGCCGAGGAATCGGCGGCACGCACGGGCCTGGTTCTTGCCGGTTCGGTGACTCGGGCGCGAGTGTGGGCGGCCTGGTCCGCCCTGGCCGTCGTCAGTGCCGAGGCGACCCTGTTCGTCGCTGGAGCCGTGCTCGGGCTGGCCCAACAACTGTCCCAGGGGACCGGCGATCTGCTGTGGGACGATCTGCGCGCAGCCCTGGGGTACGCGCCTGCAGTGCTTGCGCTGGTCGCGATCAGTGGGCTCCTCGTCGGCTTCGATCCTCGGACCCGGCTGGCCGCCTGGGTCCCGATCTCTTGGGCGCTCATCGTCGGGCTGCTCGGCGCTGCCTTGGACCTCCCGCGGTGGAGCGAGGACCTGTCGCCCCTGCAACTGGTCGGCAGGCTTCCCATTGACAGCGTCGATCGAACGGCGTGGGTTGCCCTGGTCGCCGCGAGCGCAGTCGGGCTTTTGCTCGGGGCGATGCGCTTCGTCCGCCGCGACCTGATCCGCGGCTAACCGGATCAGTCCGTGCCCACGGCGGTGCCGACGACCTGCACGAACTGCCCGGCCAACTGGCGAGAACCCTGCTCATTGAGGTGTTCCCCGTCGTCAGCGGCCAGGTCCGGGTTCATCACGAGGTACGTGGTCCCGTCGCGGTCTCGGGCGGTGAAGTCCCCGTCGCCCAGCGACGCCTCCCCAGCGGCGATGTCGTACAGGCGACCCGAGTCGCCGTAACGCTCACGAATCAAGGCGTTGTACCGCTCACGAACCTGATTGGCAGGCGTCGTCGAGTCTGCGCGTCCGAGCCACACCTTGACGGTGGACTTCACGGCGGATACCCAGCCCGGGTCCACCGTCAAGGGAACCGTCGTGTAGATGAAGGTCACGTCGGGATAGGTCTTCTCGAGGGCCTGCATGGTGGAGACGTACGAGGCGAAGATCTGCTCAGGGTCCGTGGACTCGTTGAAGTCGACGTAACACAGTTTCATCAGCGCAACGTCCACCGTGTCGCCGATCCCACTGCGCATGAGGGCGTCGAAGTCCGCGATCTTGCTCGCCGGGTCGCCGTTCGTGCCGATGGTGGAGTGCTGCAAAACCGGCTCACCGTCGGTCAGCACAGCACGGGACTCGACGATGTTCACCTGTGCGTTCGTGCCGTCGTAGACGGTCGGCAGACCGCTGATGATGTTGGCTCCGACCGACTGGTGGCCAAAGAAAACCTTGGTACCCGCGAACGCGTCCATCGCGCCTGACGCCGGATCGTCGACCACGTCGTCGCGGTGCACCTCGACGGCCTTGCCGCCGCTGCCGAGGTTCGCGGCAACGATGACGACGGTAGTGGTGATGGTGAGTGCTACGACTCCAACGGCCGCTACGACAAACCATGTGCGTCTCGCATTGGCCATGACAACCCCCTCGCTGTCGAGGCCCTCCATGTTACCGAGCGACACCTCTGACTTTGTTAAGCCTCGAAATCAATTCTTTACAGTACTGACTCATTCTGTGAACTGCCTGCGAGAATGATGCGCACTGTGCGGGGCTTCCCAACTCCCACACAGGCACCGATCGCCATTCGCGGCGCTCGGTGCAGCCCGAGAGAACAGGAACCAGCATGTTCTACCACCATCGTCGAGCGCTCACCGCGCTCGTCGTGACCGGTGCCCTCGCGCTCAGCGCGGCCGGCTGCGCCCAGACAAGTAACGACGGCACGTCGGGAAGCGACGCCATCACGACGGGTACGACCGACAAGGTGACGTCGATCGACCCCGCAGGCTCCTACGACAATGGGTCGTTCTTCGTCATGAACCAGGTCTACGGGTTCTTGATGAACACCAAACCGGGTGCCGAAGATGTCACACCAGAACCCGACCTCGCCGAGTCTGCGTCGTTCACCTCGCCGACCGAGTACACGGTGAAACTCAAGTCCGACCTGAAGTTCGTGAACGGACACGACCTGACAGCGTCCGACGTGAAGTTCTCGTTCGAGCGCATCGTGAAGATCAATGACCCCAATGGACCGGCGTCTCTGCTGGGGAACTTGGAAAAGGTCGAGGCCAAAGACGACACGACCGTGGTCTTCACGTTGAAGCAACAAAACGACCAGACGTGGGCACAGGTCCTGTCCAGCCCCGCCGGCCCGATTGTCGACGAGGAAGTTTTCCCGGCGGACAAGGTCCTGGCGGATGCTGACATCGTGAAGGGTCACCCGTTCAGCGGGCAGTACGACATCTCGACGTACGACCTGAACCAGCTCGTGGCTTACGAGGCTTGGGACGGCTACAAGGGACTCCTGGGTGAGCCGGCCAACAGCTCGGTGCAGATGAAGTACTACGCAGAGGCGAGCAACCTCAAGCTCGACGTCGAGCAGGGCAATGTTGACGTTGCCTACCGCACCTTGTCGGCGACCGACATCGATTCGCTGCGTGACAACGACAAGGTCAAGGTGCACGAAGGCCCCGGCGGTGAGATCCGCTACATCGTGTTCAACTTCGACACGATGCCGTTCGGAACGAAGGCGACCGGCGCGAACGCGGCCAAGTCGCTCGCCGTGCGTCAGGCGATGGCTAACCTGATCGACCGCGAGGCAATCGCGAAGGAAGTTTACAAGGACACCTACACCCCGCTGTACGGGTACGTCCCCGAAGGGCTGCCCTCGGCCGGTGACCAGTTCAAGACGATGTACGGCGACGGTAAAGGCAAGGCCGACGCCGCCAAGGCCAAGAAGATCCTGGCCGACGCAGGCATCAGCACACCGCTGTCGATCAGCCTGCAGTACAACCCCGACCACTACGGTCCCGGATCGGGCGACGAGTACGCGATGGTCAAGACGCAACTCGAGGCCGACGGGCTGTTCAAGGTCGACCTGAAGTCGACCGAATGGGTGCAGTACTCGAAGGATCGTTCGTCTGACGTGTACCCCATGTACCAACTCGGTTGGTTCCCGGACTACTCCGACGCGGACAACTACCTCGTGCCGTTCTTCACGAAGGACAACTTCCTGGTGAACCACTACAACAACACCGAGGTGCAAAAGCTCCTCGCGAGCCAGGTGTCCATCACCGACAAGAACGAGCGTGAAAAGGTGTTGAAGCAGATCCAAGATTTGGTCGCCAAGGACATCTCCACGTTGCCGTTGTTGCAGGGCAAGCAGTTCGCGATCGCGGGTTCGGACATGGACGGCATCAAGCTCGATGCGTCGTTCAAGTTCCGGCTAGCGCCGCTGACTAAGAACGCCTGACCTCACCGCTGCCGGGCCCCTCGTCACGGGGCCCGGCAGCGTTTGTCCACACGGTGCTCGGAAAGAGGATTTTCATGACCCGACCTGCAGAAGAACGTCACGAAGAGACGCTCAGTGATGTTGAACTGCCACTCGGAGCGGCAACCGCGCAGGTGGACGCCGACAGTACTGGGTCTGTACGCAAATCCGGTGGGCTGGGTCGCTACATCTTCGTCCGCTTCCTCTTGATCTTTCCGACGGTCTTCATCTTGATGACGGTCGTGTTCTTCCTCATGCGGTCGACCGGAGATCCGATCACGGCCGCGCTCGGTGGTCGCTTGCCACCCGACCAGCTGCAGGAGCGCGTCCACGAGGCCGGGTTCGATCGACCGATCCTCGTGCAGTACTTCGACTATCTCGGCGGGGTGTTCCGCGGCGATTTCGGCACGACGTACACCGACAACCGCCCGGTGACGGAGATCTTGGCCACGTACGGGACGGCCACGGCCGAGTTGGTCGTCAACTCGCTGGTCGTCGCGTTGCTGATCGGGATCCCCCTGGGGATGCTGGCCGCCCGGCTACGTGACCGGTGGCCCGACGCGGCGCTGCGAGTGTTCGCCGTGCTCGGGTACGCCACGCCCGTCTTCTTCATCGGCCTGCTGCTGAAACTCGTGTTTTCGGTGTATCTGGGGTGGTTCCCGGTGTCCGGGCGCGTGTCCTCGTCGGGTGCGATCGAGCTGGCGAGCGTCACGAACCCGTCGCCGTTCTACTGGATCGACGCGATCCGGCTCGGTGATTGGGACCTCCTCGCCGATGTCGTGTCCCATGCCGTACTACCTGCCGTCGCCTTGGGCTTGCTCACGGGTGGAATCTTCTTGCGGCTCGTACGGACCAACCTCATCGGGACGCTCGAGCAGCCGTATGTCGACGCAGCGCGGTCTCGAGGTGTTCGCGAATCTCGCCTGGTCACTCGGCACGGGATGCGTCCCGCTCTCATCCCCGTCATCACGGTCATGGGCATGCAGATCGCCCTCAGCCTGGGTGGTGCGGTTCTCACCGAGACGACGTTTGAATGGAAGGGCCTGGGATTCATCCTCGCGCAGTACATGGCCTCTCGCGACTACGTCGCCGTCCAGGGAATCGTCATGATGATGGCCATCCTCGTGGCTCTCATCAACTTCGTGGTCGACGTCGTCGCCGCGCTCATCGACCCGCGAATTCGGTACTGAGGGGGATCGATGTCTGACACACGCACACCGTGGTGGGCCAAGCTTCCCGTCATCAGCGACCTGCGTCGCAGCCGCGGACTTCAGCGCGGGATGCTGATCGTCGGCGTCGCGCTGACCGGCCTTCTCATCCTGGTGGCCATCTTCGCGCCGCTCATCGCTCCCTATTCCTGGGCCCAGACCGTCGGACCCGACGGCTCGTTCGGTACGCAACAGCCGCCGTCTGCCGAGCACATTTGGGGCACGACGGTCAGCGGGTTCGACGTCTTCAGCCGAGTGATCTGGGGAACGCGCACAGCCCTCGGCGTCATCGTGACGGCCGTCGCCGCATCCATCGTCATCGGCGTCATTCTCGGGCTGGTCTCGGGGTACGTCGGCGGATGGCTCGATCGGTTCTTGGTGATGATCGCCGACGCCATCTACGCGTTCCCGTCGCTGCTGCTGGCGATTGTCATGTCGATCGTCATCTCCGGCGGCAAGTCGAGCATGTGGGGCGGCATCTTGTCGGCGGCTCTGTCGATCACCGTCGTCTTCGTGCCGCAGTACTTCCGCGTCATTCGCGCCGAGGCCGTCCGCCTCAAGGCCGAGCCGTTCGTCGAGGCAGCCAAGGTCATGGGCGCTCCTCATCGTCGGATCATGTTCACCCACATCCTGCGGAACTCGACGCGCACGCTGCCGTTGATCCTGACGCTCAATGCGTCCGAGGCGATCTTGACCTTGGCCGGGTTGGGCTTCCTCGGATTCGGTATCGAACCGACGGCGGCTTCGGAATGGGGCTACGACCTGAACCGGTCCGTGGCCGACGTCACCAGCGGCATCTGGTGGACGGCCGTGTTCCCGGGTGTCGCCATCGTCTTGTCCGTCCTCGGCGTGACCTTGATGGGCGAGTCCATGAATGACCTCAACGACCCGCGCCTGCGCACCCGTCGCAAGCTGCGTAAGGCGGCGACCATCGCCGCGGCCGAGGCCGATGTGGCCGTCGAGGGAGGGTCCCGATGAACAGCACCACATCCGCTCGATCAGCGGCGTCCGGCGAAGCCGAACGCATCCGCATCGACAACCTGCGGGTCACGTTCGTGACCGATGGGGGCGACGTTCACGCCGTGCGTGGGGTCAATCTCGCCGTGGCGCCGGGGGAAATCTTGGCCGTCGTGGGCGAGTCCGGCTCCGGGAAGTCCGTGACGGGACGCTCGATTCTGGGCCTGCTACCCGAGACCGCCTCGACGACCGGGGCGATCTGGCTGGGGGACCGCAACGTGGTCAACCTCAGCGGCGCGAGCCTGCGTGAGGTGCGCGGCCAGGACGTGTCGATGATCTTCCAAGAGCCGTCCATGGCGCTCAATCCCGTCTACCCGATCTGGTGGCAGTTCGGTGAGGGCCTGCGGGCGCACGACTCATCGATCAAGAAGGCCGACATCAAGCGGCGCGCGGTCACTGCTTTGGAGAAGGTCGGCATCCCCGACGCAGAGCGGCGCATCACCCAGTACCCCCACCAGTTCTCCGGCGGGCAAAAGCAGCGCATCATGATCGCGATGGCGCTGGAGATGGGTGCCCGGTTGATCGTCGCCGACGAGCCGACGACCGCCCTCGACGTCACCGTCCAGGCTGAGATCTTGCAGCTGTTGCGCGATGTCCGTGACTCCTACGGGACGTCGATCATCCTCATCACCCACAACATGGGCGTCGTGGCGGACCTCGCAGACTCCGTGGCTGTCATGTTCGGCGGGGAGATCGTCGAGCGGAACACGGCCTCAGAACTGTTCGCCAATCCGCAGGACGAGTACACGCGCAGCCTGCTGGACGCCGTTCCCCGCCTGGGCAAGGTTTCCGCCTCTGCTGCTCTCAGCGTCGCGCAGTTGGACGAGATCGCCGCGGGCGAGACGGTCGTACAGGCGTCTGGGCTCATTGTCGAATACCCCGGCCGACTCGGGACGCCAGCCTTCCGGGCTGTGAAGGGTGTCGACTTCACAATCGCGGCCGGTGAGGTGCTCGGCCTCGTCGGAGAGTCCGGCTCGGGCAAGACCACGATCGGACGGGCCATCGCGGGACTGGAGCCGACGTCCGGCGGGCACCTCAAGGTCTTCGGTCACGAAATGCGTGGCTCGAAGGAGCGTGATTTCCGGCCACTGCGCAGCCGTATCGGGTTCGTGTTCCAGGACCCAGCCACATCCTTCAACCCGCAGATCACCATCGGCGACGCCGTCGCCGAACCACTGGTGATTCATAAGCGCGGCATGAGTGACGCCGACCGTCGGGCCAAGGTCCGCGAGATGCTGGAGGCCGTCGAACTGCCCGTCGAATACGCCGGACGGTTCCCTCACGAGTTGTCTGGCGGGCAGCGGCAACGCGTCTCGCTCGCCCGATCGCTCGTCTTGGGGCCCGACCTGTTGATCGCCGACGAGCCGACGTCGGCGCTCGACGTCAGCGTGCAGGCCACGGTGCTGGCGCTGTTCACGCAGTTGCAGTCCGACTTCGGGTTCGCCTGCCTGTTCATCAGTCACGACCTGGCCGTCGTCGACATGCTCGCTCACCGGGTGGGTGTGCTGTATCGCGGCGAACTCGTGGAAGAGGGCGTGTGCTCGCAGGTGCTCACCAATCCACAGCACCCGTACACGCGCAAGCTGCTCGCGTCCCTTCCTGTTCCCGACCCGGCCGAGCAGGCCGTTCGCCGTGCCGAGTTCGCCCGGACGGTCAAGGCAATGGAGGAATGAGGGCAAGCCAACGCGCTGAATCTAGGCGGGCCCAAGGCCATGCCTGCCGTCACCGCCAACTCGGCGGACCATGCGGCCCTATGTCCCGCTACTGGGACGGATTGTCTCAATCGGTAATCGCTCGCGCTGCGTGAGGTGGAGTGTGGGTGGCGTGAGCACCGACACCCATGGACACCACGCGTCGGTGTTGCGGTCGCACTCTTGGAGAACCGCGCAAAACTCCGCCAGCTACCTGCTTGCCCATTTGCGGGGAGACGAACGACTCCTGGACGTCGGGACCGGGCCCGGAACCATCGCTGCCGACCTTGCCGGGCACGTGTCTGATCTCACTGTGACCGAGGTCGGCCTCGCCGAACTGGACCTCGCCCGCGCCACCCTCGCCAAACGGGGCGTCGAAGGCGTGCATTTCGAGGTGCAAGACATCCACGCGCTGACCTAGGCCGACGACGAGAGCCGCCACTGGTGGGGCGGCATGTGGGCCGATCGCATCGTCGAGTCGGCAATCGCCCAACAAGTGGTCGATTCCGGCCCGGCGACGGTGTCCGATCTCCAGCGCATTCGCGCGGGTTGGTGCGCTGGTCCGACGAGGAGAACGGATGGTTCTCGATCCTGCACGGGGAGATTCTCGCCACGGTGTGAGGTGGCATTCGATCCACTGCGGGACGGATCGAGCCGGGCTGCGGATCGGGTCCAGCAGGAGGGGACCCCAAAGATTTGGGGAACCAGTTGACTCTCGTCGGAATACATGCGTATTCTTTCGGTAGGGAATACGCCTGTATTCCACGAGAGGGAGACATGAACGACACGTTGAACCCGGTCACCGCAACCGAGCACGACCCGGCCGTACTGCCCGGCCGCAAGCGCTGGCTTCTGGCCATCGGCTATTCGCTGGTCCCCGTGGTGTTCACGGCCGTGGCTTCGGCCGTTGCCCAGTCGATGCAGGTCGACGACACGACGGCGGCGCTCTTCATCGGTGTGGGTGCCGCGATTTCAGCCTTGGTTGGTCTGGTCGTGATGCGAGCGATGTCGCCGACCCTGGGCCAGTTCGGCTTCCGGGCGCCGAGGGGTGCCCGATACGCCATGTGGTTCATCCCACTGGTTGTGAGCGTCATGATCGTCGGGGCAACGGGAGGGGTGCACGTCGCGGGAGGAGCCATCGCCGCGTACGCGCTGTTGACCGTTGCCGTCGCGTTCAATGAGGAAATCTGGTTCCGCGGAATCGTGTTGGCGGTCTTGCGCGCGGTCGGTGTCAAAACGGCCGTCATCGGTTCGTCCGTGCTGTTCGGAGTCTTGCATCTCGCCAATCTGGCGAGCGGTCAGGGGGGCGCGGCCTCCGTTCTCCAGGTCGTCTTCGCCATCGCCTTCGGATTCGTCGCCGCCGAGCTTCTCGTGATCACCCGCAGCCTGTGGCCGGCCATCGTGTGGCATGCCGCATGGGACTTCATGAGCTTCCTGGGTGGCAACTCGACGTCAGCGGTCGCGCTCGCTGGAGTCGGAGCCGCCCTGCTGCTCATCGTGGGGTACGCCATCGCCCTGTGGCCGCGTGTCACCCGGGTCGCCCAGTCATGACGGCTACCGTGGTCGACATGGAGCTGAGCCCGCGACAGGCCGAGTTCGCCGATGCTGCTTTGCAGGTCATCGCGCGGGACGGCCTGTCCGGCGCATCATTCCGGACGGTCGCGGCCCAAGCGGGTCGCTCGCTCGGATCGCTCCAGAAGGCCTTCCCCTCCAAAGAACTCCTGATGACGGCCGCCTTTGCGCGACTGAGGGAGCAGGCAGCGCCGCTTCCCGCCGGTGAGCCTGGCCGCCCCACCTTGAAGGGTTGGCTCGTCGAACTGCTGATCGGGATTCTCCCCCTTGATGATGCGCGCCTTGCCGCTCAGCGGCAGGGAGACGCCTTCGCACAGCACGCCCTCACCGATCCGGCAATCGGCGCGGCCATCGCCGAGAGCGATGACGAGGTCCGCGGGCTCCTCGCCTCACTAGTCAGCCGGGCCCGGGCCGAGGGCGAAATCCCGGCCACCGTCGATCCGGCCGCGACAGCCTGGGCAGTGCTGGCGCTGGCGCAGGGCCTGGCAGCGCAGTTGCTGTACCGCCCGGAGCCCGAAGCCGCCGTCCGTGATCGGCTTGACCAGGCCGTACAGGCGCTCTTGCGGTAAATCGACCGCCCCAAGGCACCATCGCGACACGGCGACGCAAGAAGGCGTCGCCGGGCGTGCGGCAGGCTGTCCCTCCGCCATGGGATCATGGAGCCATGGGTCTGTCGAGCAATCTCCTGGGTGAGGGCGAGTATGAGATCGCCCACCTGCGCACGCATCCGAAGGCACTGATCTGGCCGACGATCGCGATGATTCTCGTGCTGGTTGTGGCGATCGTCGCGTTGGTGTTCATGCCAACCAGCTGGCAGCCCTGGTCCGGGATCACGATCGCGGTTCTCGTGCTCATCGCGGCGTTCCCTCTGTTCATCGTGCCGCTCGTGCGGTGGCTGACCACCACGTACTCCATCACCAACCGTCGGCTCATCACCCGCACGGGGATCATCACCCGCTCCGGGCACGACATCCCCCTGCGACGCATCAGCAATGTGTCCTACGAGCATGAGTTGACCGATCGCATCTTCGGGTGCGGATCGTTGGTGTTCACGACCTCTGCCGAGGCCCCCGTGGTGCTGCGGGATATTCCCGATGCCGAGCGGATCGGCGTGAAGATCTCTGAACTGCTCGACGCCGAGGACCCCGACGAGGGCGCTTAGCCACGCGCGTGACGTCGTGCGCCGCTACTGCGGTGGTGCAGCGGGCCGAGCAAGGGCGTGGACGAAGTACGCGACACTGTCCTCAGGGCCATTGTCGACGCGCTTGAACGCCTTGCCGACGGGATTCAACACATCGCCGGTTGGTCCGATGACGGTGACGGGGAACCCAAGCGTCTGGGTGCCGGGGTTTGAACCCCAGCGGTACCCATATCCGCGGACGAGTACTTCTCCGACATAGCACCCCATCGCGTAGATCGTCTCGGCGGTGGCATCGGACCCCGGTTCGCTGAAACCCCCCAGGAGCCCATCGACCCACGTCAGACTGCCCAGGGAGTAGTCGAGGCGGACACCGTCGACCTCCTCAGCCACGGACACCGCGAGGGCCGCGTGGTCGGGAGCGTGCTCGGCGTCGGGCGGGTACTGCAATCTCAACGGGCGTCCGCTCCACGCGGGCCCACGCTCCGGTTCACGTCGTCGACCGAACCATCCCATGGGACAAGCCTAGGCGCAGCCCACTCGGCGAATGGGCGACAACAGGGTTCCTCCGGCCAACACCAGCGTTACCAAGCCATATACTCGCCGACGATCGGGACGTGGAAAGGTCACGCGTCGAGATGACCGGGATGTGAGGTCGGCGTGAGCACACCATCAACGAGCCCCCGCGCCGAGCGCACGGGGTCACGCGTGGCATCGTTGGACGGCTTGCGTGGTCTGGCGGCCGTCGTCGTGCTCGTACACCACACCATGCTGCTGGTTCCGGCCTTTTCGGACGCGTACAGCGGGGTCGGTGCGAAGGGTTGGGCGGCGGCCCTGACGTACACGCCCCTACACATCTTCTGGGACGGCGAATCTGCGGTGGCATTGTTCTTCGTGCTCAGCGGCACCGTGCTGACCGCGATGGCTACTCGTGCCGGGTTCGATTGGGTCGCGTACTACCCGTCTCGACTGCTGCGACTGTACCTGCCGGTCTGGGCGGCGCTGGCCATCGGGGTCGGGTTGTTCTTTGCCGTGCCGCGGGTGGACACCGCGCTGAGTTGGTGGCTCTCGATCGCGCATCACAGCCCGTTCACCTTCTCAGGTCTGCTTCGCGACCTGTCCCTGGTCTGGTACCCCGGGTCGATCGTCAGCCCGCTGTGGTCCCTGCAGTGGGAGGTCGTATTCTCGCTGCTGCTGCCGCTGTACGTGTTCCCGATTGCGCGGTGGCCTCGACTACGGATTCCCGCCGTCGTCTTGTCGCTCATCGTCATCGGTTGCGGCGCCGCCTGGGATTCGGTCGCGTTGCGATACCTGCCGATGTTCCTGATCGGCGTCGTGATCGGGTTCGAGTTGCCTCGCCTGCGCAGGATTGCCGAGCGCCCGCCGGCGAAGCCGTGGCAGGTGACCGTCCTCATTGGCGCGCTGGCGATGTTCTCTGCGCCCTGGTACGTCTGGGGCGACCCGTGGCACGACTTTCCGTTGCTGGTCATGGTCGCGGTGACCGGGTGTGCTCTGCTCGTCATGGGAGCCGTCGCCCTGCCGGTGATGTCGAGGGTGCTGTCCACCCGACCGGTCGTGTGGCTCGGCGCGATCTCGTTCAGCCTGTACCTGCTGCACGAGCCGATCATCGTCACGATGGGGTTCTTGTTCGCCGGTCACCTGCTGTGGGTGGCGGCGATCGCGTGCCTGGTCCTGTCGATGGGTGCCGCCGCGGTGTTCTACCGCTGGGTGGAGCGGCCCCTCCACAAGGTTGCCAAGGCTGGGGGCGCGCGGTTCGCGGCCATGGTGCGCCGCGAGGGCTGGGCACCGGGTCCCTCGACCTGACCGGGTGTCCGTCAAGGGCTGTCAGCCCACGACTGACGGGGCCGGTTGGACCGGCTCGGGGACGCGTCGGGTGGACAGCCGTAGTCGGGCCAAGACCCACGCCGCCAGCCACAAGATCACCGCCGTCACCAGCCCGTGCGCCAAACCGTTCATCAACGGGTCCACGCCGGTGTCTTCGATGACGTACGTCGCGAGTTCACGGGTCGACCACAGCGGGAGGATGCGAGTCCAGTCCTCGGCGGGGTCCACGAGGAGTTGCACGCCCATGATGATGAGCAGCAGGAGCGCCCCCTCGAGATCGCGTGGCACCAAGGCGGCGACGAGAGCCCCGAGGGGCACAGCGACCACGACGGCCAGCGCCAGCATCAACACCACGGGCGCGACCCGTTCCAGCTTGTCGCCAATCGTGAAGGCGACCAGCCCGAAGTAGACGAGCACGACGACCGACTCCAGCGCGATGATCGCGAACTGGCGACCCGCGAACAGGGCGGTCGGGCTCGCCCCCGCCACGGACAGGCGACGGTCGATGTTGCGAGCCGACACGTGGGTGAACAGCGACAAGGTCGCGGCCGCCCAGCCGAGCCCCATGGACAGCAGGCGTAACGCGGTCCAGTGGGTGTCGAGCCTGACGAGATAGAACGCCAGCGGCAGCAGCAGGGTGAGCGCGAGAGCGGTGCGACGTCGCAGAAGCTCACGCAGCGTGGTCCTCAAGACGATGGTGGTCACGCGGCGTCCTCTCGTGGAGCGGGAAGTTCGATGACGCGATCCACGAGATCGAGGTCGCGCAGGAGGTGAGTGACGAGCAGCACGCCCGAGCCGGAATCGCGCCAGGCGCCGACGAGCGTCCAGAGATCCTCGTACGCAAGCGTGTCGAACCCCTGGTAGGGCTCGTCCAGCAGCAGGAGGTCCGGGGAGTCGAGCTGCGCCAGCGCCACGTTGAGCTTCTGTTGGGTACCGCCCGAGAGCGTGCCGACCAACTGGTTTCCACGCGCTCGCCAACCGAGCTTCGCGAACAGGCGATGGCCTGTAGATATCGCCTTCGCTGACGACATCTCCCCGGCCGCGCCGAACAACCGGAGATGCTCGTCAACGGTCAAGCGGGAACCCAGGGCCTCCAACTGCGGTGCATACCCGAAGTGCGCCACCCGTTCCACCTTCCCCGAACTGGGCTTGAGCAAGCCGGCGCACACGTCGAGAAGGGTCGACTTACCGGAGCCGTTGGCCCCGACGACCGCCACGACTTCGCCCTGGCGAACCGTGAACGAGACGTCCGTGAGGACCTGGCGGCGTCCGCGACGGGCCGACAGGTTCTCCAGCCGGAGCACGACGTCGCGCTGGGTCGTGCGAACCGACGGATGCATGCGTGGCGTCACCCGCGCCGCTGCTGCGATCTCGCGGGCGTACAGGACCGCCGGCCCGTAGAAGGTCACGGGGTCCTGGGACGCGGCAAGGGCTTCGGCGTGGGCGGTTGCGGCCAACTCGGTGACCTGGTCGGGGTCGAGACCGCAGTCGGACAGCGTGGTTGCGAAATCGTCGCTCCAGCTCATGAGTCTCCTCGCCCGGACGTGGGCCGTCCGGTAGTTGTCGGGTTCTTCGGGACGCCACCGGCGGCGGGCTGCTCGATGATGTCGGTGAGGACCCCCGTGAACACTCGCCATTCGGCACGCCGTGTGGCGAGTTCGTCGCGGCCGTCGGTGGTGATGGCGAAGTACTTGCGTGGGGGGCCGCTGGCGGAATCGCGCTTGGACGACGTCACATACCCCCGCGATTCCAAGCGCACGAGAGCCGGGTACAGCGTTCCTCCCGGCACGTCGTCCAGCCCAGCATCAGCCAACCGCTGAGCCAGCGACAGGCCGTAGTCGGGACCAGCCTCCAGCAGCGACAACAGGCAGGCCTCGAGGAAGCCATGGATGAGTCGCGGGCGTATGGCGGACATGGTAGTTAGAATAACTGCATAGCAGGGTGACTGACAACCAAACCTTCGGCGCGGTCACTCCCCAGCGCCGCATTTCGACTCTTTCTCAGTCGCCGTTGCGCCTGGGTCTGACGGCCTACGATGGGCAAAGGCCGTTGTGCAAGGGGGAGAGCGTGTCCGATCATCGTCCACCGCAGCCCGACCCTTCGCGCCTGACCCCCTTCGCGGGCAATGCAGTCGTGGTCGCGATCACACCGCGCCAACCGCCCCTCGTCTTGCTGACTGCCGCAGCCCTCGCCGAGGCTGTCGGCGGGCCGTTGTACTGCGCCTATGTGGACATCGCCCGCTACACCGACGAGGAGTACCCGGACGGGACGGTGAGGCATCTCCCGCTGAACCCCGACACTGCCGACGATTCCTGGGCGCGCGTCGAGCAGGATCTGACAGCCCGCATCGAGCAAACGTTGGCGGGCAGAAACCTGGAGTGGCACTTCCGGTACCTCGCTGGACGCGTGGACCGGTCGCTCACCCACCTCGCGCGCCACGTGAATGCCGCAACGATCGTCGTCGGCACGCACAACCGTCACACCCACCGGGTGTCCGAGTTCGTCAGCGGGGCCTTGGGCGTGCAGTTGTCGCATCGCCAGCACCGGCCGGTCCTCGTCGTACCACTCGCTGTCGTCGACTGGCGCGGGAAGGCTCCGTGGGAGTGAGCGAGACCCGTCCAGCGAGACGTCGTCCGCTGTCGCCGACGCGTGACCCCGTCCTCCTCATCACGATCGGCGTTGGCGGCGCCCTGGGCACCCTGACACGAGCCAGCCTGTCGGGAGCCTTCCCTCATCCTCCGGGCGCATGGCCGTGGGCGACCTTCACCATCAACATCGTGGGGGCGTTGGTGCTGTCCTTCCTGTTGGAGGCACTCGGGCGTCGCGGACCCGACGTCGGGGTGCGCCGACTCGTACGCCTCGGTGGAGGCACGGGTTTCTTGGGTGGATTCACGACGTACAGCACGTTCGCGGTCGAGACCGTGACGACGCTGTCGACCGCCCCGGTGATCGGCGTTGGGTACCTGAGCGCCACCGTGATCGGGGGTCCGTTGGCTGCTGTCGGGGGATACGCCCTGGCGCGACGATTCGTGCCATCTGTCCGCAAGGAGGAAGTCGCGTGACGCTGCTGCTTCTCGCGCTGGCCGGGGGCCTCGGTGCGGTCACCCGGTTCCTCGTCGATGCTTTCGTGGCGCGGCACAACCGGTGGCGGTTTCCCCTGGGCACCATCGTCATCAATGTGACCGGGTCCCTGCTGTTGGGCTTCCTCACCGGGGTGACCGTCCAGGCCGCACCCGGCCTGCAAACCGAACTCCGGACGATCCTGGGGACGGGCTTCTGCGGTGGCTACACGACGTTCAGCACCGCGTCGGTCGAGGCCGTCCGGCTAACACTGTCGGGAAGCCCCATGCGCAGCGCGGTGTACGCCGTCGCGACCGCGGCCCTCGCCGTTCCTGCGGCATTCCTCGGTCTGTCGCTGGGGTCGATGCTGGGCTAGGGCCGCACGACGCTCCGCGACGAGGACTGGTGGCGGCCTACCATGAGGAAAACGCGGCCGTCGATGCGCCGCGCGAGAGGGTGGCACGCGGCGATGGCAAGTAGGTCGGGTACGGGCCTTGGGGCGGTTGGGTTCGTTATCGCCTTGGTCATCTACGTACTCATTCGTCTATCGATCGCCTTCCCTCCTTTGGGTGTCACCCTCATCCTGTTGGTCACCGTCGGCCTGTTCTTCGGGATACGGCGGATGATCAAGAACAAGCCTCGGGCGGCCAAGACCCGAGCGTCGGCACCCTCACCGGTCCGGTGGGACGCCCCGCCGGGATGGACGTACACCGAGACCGACACCAACCTTCCTCAACGTCTGCGGGACGCGGGATTGACGGTGACCACGGACGACGAGGTATCAAACGTGCTGACGTCGACCGTGGGATCACTGCCCGTGGTGGTGTTCCAGACGCGAACCCAGGGAGGGTGGCGCACCTGGTGTGTGGTGTGGGCAGGAGAGCTCTCCCCATTTCGCGCGCGAGCCGTCGACTCCCAGGTTCTGGAGGTCGAGGAAGGGTCGTACACGCCGAACATCGATGAGGCCGTGTCCGCGCTCACGGACCTGGAGGGAGTGTTCTCCCGCGTCGAGACCCGCCCTCCGTTCGTCGTCAGTCGGCTGGTCCGCAACGACCCCCGCGGTGTGCGCGACTCGCTGCTCTGGATTCCCGAGATGGTGCAGCTCACCAAGGCCCTGATCGTCGTGCCGACGCAAGAGCC
>RRZU010024942.1_pt1 | contig 70704 bp, 68 predicted proteins | sample 2165561 | NCBI WGS metagenome assembly RRZU01 (sample SAMN10456909, study PRJNA506462) | wastewater metagenome | isolation source: wastewater sludge | place: USA: Moscow, Idaho
GCTGCGCTAGAATCGGTGGCAATTCAGTTTGCGCATTAATCGCCCAGCCGGTATTGGCCTCGCGGTTGAGGTGGATCGCGAGGCTGGGAATCGTGGCAATAGCCTGCTTAAAATCAATTAAGCAGCTTTGTAATTGCTGTTCGTGCTTAAAAGTGACACGTCCCGCCAGTGATAAATCGCGGTCAAACCAAGGGCTCAGTAAAACGCCACCATAGACTTCAACACCCAGCTGCCAATAGCTGTGCGCCGTGAGCTCTGGTTGTGGTTTGACTTTAAGACAGGGGCTGTCAGTGTGCGCACCAACCATGCGAATGCCATGGGCAGCTGGATCGTGTTGGCCCAGTTTAAAAGCAATAATTGAGGAGTCATTACGGGTCACGTAATAGCGCCCCTGTGCCTCTAGCTGCCATGTTTCACGCTCATCTAAAGCGATATAGCCGGCTGCTTGCAGCGCCGCACACATGCTTTGCGTGGCATGAAAAGGGCTGGGTGAGTTGTGTAAAAAATCCAATAAACCCTGACTGGGCGCGTTGTACATGGTAACTCCAGCAATCAAAATAATAATAAAAGCTTAGCATTGTTGGCCGTGCGCGGCGAATTGTGGCATTTGCGTTGAGCGTTCGCGGCCAATGCGCAAGGCTCAGTTGGACGCGGCTGGCGCAATGGGCCACAGCTTGATAGGCGCACCTTGAGCGGGCCAGAGCAGCAATTGCTGATGCTCGGCAAACTGCCAACGTTGCACCTTGGCTAAGGCGGCTAAAAAGCGCTGCTCTTGCTCCATCAACGCTGGTGCACAGAGCTTACGGGTGGTCACAATATTCTCTAGGCTGAAGGTGTTGCCATTCAGTTGGTACTGGGCTGACCAGTTATTACAGCCCGCTAAGCCGGCCACACGTTGCTGATCAACAAAGTTTAAGGTGAGCATGCTGCGGTCAATTAATGGCCGCTCAGCAATCCATTCAACTTGATAGCTGGATGAGCTTTGCAGCTGCATCGGGTTGCCCTGGCTGCTGCAGGCGGTTAAGGTCGCGGCAGCGCAGGCCAGTAAAATGATTTTTTGCATGGTTGCTACCTCTGCAATTGGATAAAAACGCCCTTAGGCTTCAGCTTTTTGACAGCTGCGGCACAGGTGGCGCCCATCACGGTTAATCCAGCCCAGTTCTAATAAGCGTTGTTCGGCAGCCGGTTGCTGAGCTGCTTTACCAAGACTGGCATCCACGGCGAACTCTAAATCCAATAAGCTATTGCAGCCATCGCACTGTACTTGCCAGGAATGAATGGCTAACTCTTTAAAGGCTGGGCCGGTCGCTACAGCGGTCCATTGCCCGGGTGGGTTTATCAGGTGACGGACTTTGCTCACGTGCAGGCGCATACTCAGTGATTTGCTGCCCTTAAGGCTGACATGCAAAATATCACCCACTTGAATGGCGCCGCCAACGCCAGTGACTTGATACTGTCCTGGAATCAGTGCGCGGCACTCGGTTAGGGTGTGCTGCGGGTTGAGTAGGGTGTAACGAAAATCGTGTTCGGCCATGCCGATCTCCAAAAAATAGTAACCACGGTGACGCCAAGCTATTAATCAATGCCCAGCTTTTTTAAACGGTAGCGCAATGAACGGAAGGTCAGGCCCAGACGCTCTGCTGCAGCTGTGCGGTTCCAGCGGGTTTCTTCAAGGGCTTGAGTGATCAGTTTGCGCTCAACCTCTTCTAAGTGCTCTTCAAGGTTATCGATGCTTTCCAGAGCGTGCTGGCTAAGGTCGTTACTAGAGGCGTGCTGTGGGGCTGCTTGCGCTTTTGCTGCGACTGTTGGTTGCGGTGCCGCGCTGGGCATGTGGTTGGTTTTTAAATCATGGGGATGAATAAACTCACCCTCAGCTAAGGTGTAGGCCCGCTCCAAAATATTTTCCAGTTCACGCACGTTGCCGGAAAAAATATAGCCTTGCAGTTTGGCTAAGGCATCTGGGTGTAGGCGCACGGGTAAACCATCGGCACTTAAGCGCGCTAAAATAGAATTGCTCAGTTGCTCAATGTCTTCTGGACGCTCACGCAGCGGCGGTACTAACAGCTCAATCACATTGAGGCGGTAGTATAAGTCTTGACGAAAACGCTCGGCAGCAACTTCATGGGCAAGGTTTTTATGGGTGGCGCTTAAAATGCGTACATCAACCAATTGCTCTTGCTGACTGCCCACAGGGCGAATGGCTTTTTCTTGTAAAGCGCGCAGCAATTTAACTTGCATGGCCAAGGGCAAGTCCGCCACTTCATCGAGAAACAAAGTCCCGCCATGGGCAGCTTGAAATAACCCCGGTTTATCCTCTGTGGCACCACTAAAACTGCCTTTTTTATGGCCAAAAAATTCACTTTCCATCAGTTCTGCAGGAATTGCACCACAGTTGACTGGAATAAAGGGCTGTTGTGCGCGCCCACCTTGCTGGTGGATTTGCCGTGCGACCAACTCTTTACCACTGCCTGACTCACCGCTGATGTAGACCGGGGCTTGGCTGCGGGCCAGTTTAGCAATTTGGCTGCGCAGTTTTTGCATCGGTAACGAACTGCCTAAGAGTGGGCCTTCAGTCACTGGCGCTGGCGCGGTGGGTTCTTTGCGCAAACGCAAGGCGCTGCTGACCAGCTCCCGTAAACGCACAAGGTCCACAGGCTTGGTAATAAAATCAAAGGCTCCGGCTTTTAAAGCTTGGGTGGCCGTGTCCACGCAACCGTAAGCGGTGATCATGGCAATGGGCGTTTGGCTGTGGTTTTTTTGCACAAACTTAATGATGTCTAGACCCGTGCCGTCTGGTAAGCGCATGTCCGTTAAACAAAGATCGAAAGATTCACGTTCGAGCCATTGGTAAGCCTCTTTGACATTGCAAGCGCTGCGGGTGTGCAGGTTCATGCGGCCAAGAGTGATCTCCAAAAGCTCACGAATATCAGGTTCGTCATCAATGATTAGGGCTGTTTGTTGACTCATAAGTTATGCGCTCAATTTGTGCGGGTGTGCAAAGGTGATTCTAAAGCAGCTGCCGCCGTCGGCACGGGGGCTGTAGTCTAAACGGGCTTGGTTGCTTTCACAGAGCTCTCGGGAAATATACAAGCCAAGCCCCGTGCCTTTGTTTTCCGTAGTGAAAAAAGGCTCGAAGAGGCTGTGCTGGTCGCCTAGTTCAACGCCGGGGCCATCATCTTGCACTTCCAAAGTCGGTAAGTCGGTTTGCGGGTGGCGGTAGAGCAGCAACCAAACCTGACTTTGTGCATGGTTTTTACTGCTGTAGCGCATGCCGTTCTCCACCAGATTCATCAGTACTTGATCCAGTTGGTGCGGGTCCATGCGGGTTTTTAAACCGCGCCCCTTGGTGCTCAGATGCAGGGTTTTATTGGCTGGTGCTTGCTCTCGAAATTCGCTGGCAAAACGGTGCAGCCAATATTTTAAATCCAGCAGTTGTGGCTCGGCATCACGCTGTCGAGACAGCTGCAGGACGTTTTCAATCACGGTATTCATGCGCCGCGATTGATCTTGAATAATTTGTGCTAAGCGCCGGTCTGCGTTGTCCAGTGCAGGGGACTCATGCAGCAGTTGCGCCGCATGGCTAATAGCGCCCAGAGGGTTGCGAATCTCGTGGGCAATACCGGCGGTTAAACGGCCTAATGAGGCAAGTTTAAGCTGCTGAGCGTGTTGATTGAGCTGGGAGTTGTCTTCTAAGAAAATCAAAATTTGTAAGTTGTCATTGTGCTGCAGTCTGACAAAGCTGGCTTGTATTTGGGTGCCGCTGAGTGCCGACTCAAAGGGGCTGGTGCGCAGCGATGGGTTGTTTTGCCATTGCTCGAAAGCAGTAATAAGGGCTGGGAAGTGTGGATCGAGAATGCGGCCGAGGAGCTTTTCCAAGCCCATTAAGGTCAGCGCTGATTGGTTGACCTGTAAGACGCGGTGGTCGGCATCTAAGACAATAATGCCGGTGCGCATCCGCTCAATCACCACAGCGTTGAGTTCTTCTAGGTTCGCTACATCACCAGCGCGCTGCTCGGCAAGGTACTCACTGGCGCGCAAACGGCGGCTGAGACTCTGTACAAAGAACGCTGCAGCAAAACACAGCGAGCCCAAAATACCGGCCTGCATAAATTGATTGCTGGCGGCTGGGTTAGACAGGCTCAAATAAAAGGTCAGGTAAATAATACCTGCAGCAGCTACGGCAGCAATTAAAAAGCCAATGCGTCCACGCAGTAGGATATTGGCCACGGCCACGGCGACAATAATTAAATTGCCAATCCCGCTTGGGGTGCCGCCTGCGGCGTAAAACAATAAACTCAGCTGCGCCACATCATATAAGGCTAAAGCAAATACCGGCAGCAAACGGTCGCTGCGGTGCATGCTGGCAGTAGCAATGATATTGACCGTCAGATAAGTCCAACTGCCATACTTAAACAGCTGAGCGTGAGCAAGGTCGAGTAAGTGGCCATTCACATCGCTCGAGCTGAGCAAAACTAAGGCAAAGCCGATCAGGAGGCGGTAGAGGTGGTAGAGCCGCAGAATACGCTGCCCTTGCTGTCCTGATACAGCAAGGAGCTGTTTAGTCACGGGCTTGTGGGCCTTGCTGAAGGTGTTCGTTGCTGCAATACCAGTTTTGGCCTTTTTGCTGGGCACGTTCTTGCGGCAGGTGCACCTGACAATGGGCGCAGCGCACCATGGTATGTGTAGCTGGTTGTTGGTTTGTGCTGCTGTTGCGGTTATTAAAACGACGCCACAACCAAATCCCACCACCAATAATGATGGCCAATAAAATTAAACGGGGTAAGCCCATTGTGTTGCTCCTTGAGCACGCAAATAACGGATGAGTTGCACTAAGTGTAACTGGTTTTTAGTTGTGCAGTGCCATCCTTGGCGCATGCTTTTAGCGCGATCAGTTGCTGCTTTGCTTGCTCAGCAAGTGCTTGCCCATTTCGCGCATGTCATAGCCGCTTGGCGCCTGATAAACACGCAGGTTAAATTCTGGGGCAATGGCCAGTAAATGGTCAAAAATATCAGACTGAATGCCCTCGAAAACGGTCCAAGCTGTGCTTTTGGTAAAGCAGTAAATTTCGATAGGCAGACCTTCTGGCGTTGGGCTGAGCTGGCGCACCATTAAGGTCATGCCTTCTTGGTGGATGTCTGGGTTGTTGCGGATATAGTGCTCAATATAGGCGCGGAAGCTACCGATGTTGGTCAGTTTGCGCGAGTCTAAGGTGTTGCCGTCGCTGGACTTAACATGCACCTCGTTCCATTTGTTGAGCTCGTCGATTTTGTCATCAAAGTAGCCATCTAATAAATTAAAACGCTTTAAGTGCTCAAGCTCGTCTTCAGATAAAAAGTGAATGCTGTGCTGGTCAATGAACAAGCTGCGCTTAATGCGACGGCCACCACTTTCTTGCATACCGCGCCAGTTTTTAAATGAATCACTGATAAAGCGCTTGGTGGGGATGGTGGTGATGGTTTTATCCCAGTTTTGTATTTTTACCGTGTGCAGCGCGATATCAATGACATCACCATCGGCATTGAGTTGCGGCATTTCGATCCAGTCGCCGACGCGGATCATATCTCCTGAGGAAATCTGCACGCTGGCCACCAGTGACAGCAAGGTGTCTTGGAAAATCAACATCAAGACGGCAGCCATGGCACCTAACCCTGACAGCAGGATCAGTGGTGAACGGTCAATCAAGGTGGCGATAATCAGAATACTGGCAATCGCATAAATGATGATTTTAACCACCTGAATGTAGCCTTTAATGGGCTTCAAGTGTGCATCACGGCGACGCATATAGAGCAGGTTGACGATTTCTAATACTGCGCCTAAAGCTAAGGCGATGGTAAGAATAATAAAGCCACCAGCCACGTTTTTAATCACTGTGACCAGTGCTGTGGGGAGACCCGGTACCAAGCCAATACTGGATGAGATAATTAAGGCAGGAACAATATTGGAGAGGCGTTTAATGACCCCGAAGTCTTTTTTCTCAGAGCCACCCATACGTTTTAAAATATTATAAAAACCGCGCACCAAAATATGCTTCACCAGCCAGTTGGCCAGTGCCGCTATGGTGATCAGGGCGATAAAAGCCAGTAGGGTTTCTATTTGTGGGTAGTCCTTGAGCGTGTCGAACCAAGACATAACCTCGCCTTGGATGCTCGCGCCAGTATTGTCTTCCATATTGCACTCCTAAACTATCTAGAACTTAGTTGTCTAAAATAATAGTAAAAATAATTGTTGGTGACCTAAACATTTAAGGTTTAGGGGTGATTTGTTGTACTTGCACAGTTAAGTAGCCATCAGCTAAGCGTGCGTGTAATTTTTGTTGCGGCTGCACAGCTTGGACGCTGCGAATAATTTGTTGTTCCTGATCGCTGCTCAGAATACTGTAGCCGCGTTCTAGGGTGGCCAGCGGGCTGACGATATGCAAGGTTTGTAACAGGCTGTGCAGTTGCTGGCGAGTCTGCTTAAGGCTCAGCTCGGTGGCGCGCACTAGGCGTTGCTGCAAGCCGGTTAGGCGCTGTTGTTGGCTGGCTAAGGTTTCTGCAGGATGCTGCACCAATAAACGCAGTTGCACATGCGCATAGCCTTGCTGGCGCTGCTGTAAAGAGGCTTGCATGGCCCGTTGTAAGCGCAAACTTAAATCATCTAAGCGCTGGTTGTATTGCTCCAGACGTTCTCTTGGGTGACGTAAGCGTTGGCGCAAGTGCTGCAGCTGTGTGCGTTTGCGTTCTAAGGTTGCCTGCATACGTAAAGCAAAGCTGCGTTGGCTATTGCGCAGCAGTTGCAGCAGTTCAGCACGGTCAGGGGCTAACAGTTCTGCCGCCGCGGAAGGGGTGGGCGCGCGTACATCAGCAACAAAGTCACTGATAGAAACATCTGTTTCATGGCCAATGGCGCTGACAATGGGCGTGCTGCAAGCTGCAATAGCGCGTGCCACTGCTTCTTCGTTGAAGCACCAAAGGTCTTCCAGAGAGCCACCACCGCGGGCCAAGATAATAGCGTCATAGTGACCGCGGTCGGCTAAAGCAATGGCATTCACAATTTGCGCGGTGGCTTCTCGGCCTTGCACCGCAGTGGCGATTAAGCTCAACTGCACGTGGGGTGCGCGCCGGGCAAACACGCTAACAATGTCATGCAGCACTGCGCCAGACGGGGAGGTGATTACGCCAATACGTTGCGGGAAGCGCGGTAGTGCCTGCTTTGCTTCGGCGGCGAATAAACCTTCGGCTTGCAGTGCGGCCTTGAGCGCCTCAAAGGCTAAGCGTAGAGCGCCATCGCCGGCAGCCTCAACACTGTCGAGAATCATTTGATAATCGCCGCGGCCTTCGTATAAAGAGACGCGACCACGCACCCGCACCAGTAAACCGTCACGCAACAGGTCACGCACGCGGCTGGCTTGCTGGCGAAAAATAGCGCAGCGCACTTGGGCATTGCGGTCTTTTAAAGTGAAGTACACATGGCCGGAAGCTGGGCGAGCTATATTGGAGAGTTCACCTTCCACCCAAACCTGAGGGAAGACATCTTCAAGTAATAAGCGCGCGCGTTGATTGAGCTGGCTGACGGTGAGTACTTCACGGTCAAGGCCTAAGCGTTTAAATGGGTCAGTAAGCATGCGCTGATAATAAAGCAAGTGCAGGTTATATGCGAGTTTTGCCAGTTAGCTGCAGCGCCCTAATTTGAATTTAAATTTGGTTATTTTGCCTAGCTGTGGTATAAAACGCGCCGCTGCACTTGAATTATTCAGGTCAGCTTTAAAATCCACACACATATCGACACGAGTTTCTGGGTGCCTTCGGGTTGAGATTCGGGATATGTGGAGGCCTAACCCGTACTATTATTTTAGGAATGATCATGACCGAACAAGTAACTATGCGCGACATGTTAAAAGCTGGTGTTCACTTTGGACACCAAACTCGCTACTGGAATCCAAAAATGGGCAAATACATTTTTGGCGCGCGTAACAAGATTCACATTGTTAACTTAGAAAAAACTTTGCCAATGTTCAATGACGCAATGGCGTTCATTGAGAAGTTAGCAGCAGGTAAGAACAAGATTTTATTTGTTGGTACTAAGCGTTCGGCCAGCAAGATCATCAGCGAGCAAGCGACACGCTGCAACATGCCATACGTTAACCACCGCTGGTTAGGTGGTATGTTAACTAACTACAAAACCATCCGTGACTCCATCAAGCGTCTGCGTGATCTAGAAGCGCAAGCCGAAGATGGTACCTTCGACAAGCTGACCAAAAAAGAAGCTTTAATGCGTACGCGTGATTTAGAAAAGCTCGAGCGTAGCATCGGTGGTATTAAGAACATGGGTGGCTTGCCTGACGCAATGTTCGTGGTTGACGTTGATCACGAGCGCATTGCTATTAGCGAAGCTAACAAGCTGGGCATCCCAGTGATTGGCATCGTTGATACCAACAGCAGCCCGGACGGTGTTGATTACATCATTCCAGGTAACGATGACGCAATCCGTGCAGTACAGTTGTACCTAGGTGCAGCAGCTGATCGCGTTCTACGTGCGCGTCAAGGCAGTGCAACGACTGCAGAAGAATTTGTTGAGGTGGTTGAGGGCTAAGGCTCGCAACGTCTACCTGTGACAAGAAAAGGGGGCTAGGCCCCCTTTTTTCCTGATTGAAGAGGCAGTTTGCAACTGCTGAAAAGACTGAATTGAAGAGGATTGTGAATTATGACTCAGATCACTGCTGCGATGGTTAAAGAACTGCGTGAGCGTACTGGACAAGGCATGATGGATTGCAAAAAAGCTTTGGAAGTAGCTGGTGGCGATATTGAAAAAGCCATTGATGACATGCGTTCAGCGGGTGCAATTAAAGCGGCTAAGAAAGCCGGTAACATTGCTGCTGAAGGTTCTATTGCGGTTAAGGTAGCGGACGACAACAAAAACGCTACGATCATTGAAGTGAACTCGCAAACTGACTTCTTGGCTTTGCAAGATGACTTTAAAGGTTTTGTGAACAGCAGCCTTGATGTTGCTTTTGCTGATAAAGATATGGATGTTGCAGCGCTTATCGCAGCACAAGAACCAGCACGTGAAGCGCTGGTTGCTAAGTGCGGTGAGAACGTTAACATTCGCCGTATCGCCCGTGTTGAAGGTGATGTGCTCGGTGCTTACTTGCACGGTAACCGTATTGGTGTAGTGGTTGCCCTAAACGGTGGTGATGCTGAGCTGGCTAAAGACGTGGCAATGCACGTTGCCGCTAGCAACCCACAGTTCTTGGATCCAACCCAGGTGTCTGACGAAGCAATTGCCAAAGAGAAAGAAATCTTTATGGCACTGAACGAAGACAAGATCAAAGGCAAGCCAGACAATATCGTAGAAAACATGGTTGGCGGCCGTATCAAGAAGTTCTTGGCTGAGTCCAGCTTAGTTGAGCAAGCATTCATTAAAAACCCAGAAGTTACCGTTGGTAAGCTGGTTAAAGATGCCGGCGCTACTATCGTATCTTTTGTACGTTTTGAAGTGGGTGAAGGTATCGACCGTGGCGAAGAAGTAGATTTCGCTGCTGAAGTTGCTGCGCAAGTTGCTGCTTCGAAAAAATAAGCACTGCTTATAGTTATGAAAAGGCTGCCCGCAATTGCGCGCGGCCTTTTTTGTAAAAAAGACACTGTGTTTTGCATGGCTGTCTTGTAGTATGGCGCAGATTAAAACAGCACTATTTATCTTGGCTGTGGTCTGATTGCGCCACAGTTGTTAAAAATATCCGCAGGAGAAAGAAAACATGGCCCAACAAGTCGGTGGACGCCAACCGCGCTATAAACGAATTTTACTAAAGCTCAGTGGAGAAGCCTTAATGGGCACTGAGGATTTTGGTATTGATCCTAAAGTGCTGGATCGCATGGCCTTGGAAATTGGCCAGCTGATTGGGATTGGTGTGCAAGTCGGCTTAGTTATTGGTGGTGGTAACCTGTTCCGTGGTGCTGCTTTATCTGCTGTGGGTATGGACCGAGTAACCGGCGACCACATGGGTATGCTCGCTACTGTGATGAACTCGCTGGCCATGCGTGACGCTTTAGAGCGCTCTAATATTCCTGCTCTAGTGATGTCAGCTATTTCCATGGTTGGGGTGACTGATCATTATGATCGCCGCAAAGCCATGGGTCACTTGAAGCAAGGTAAAGTGGTGATTTTTTCCGCGGGTACCGGTAATCCTTTCTTTACTACTGACTCTGCAGGATGTTTGCGCGGAATTGAAATCAACGCAGACGTGGTTCTTAAGGCAACAAAAGTCGATGGCGTATATACTGCTGATCCCCTTAAAGATCCAAATGCAGAAAAGTTCGATAATTTAACCTACGACGAAGTCTTAGATCGTAAGTTAGAAGTGATGGACTTGACGGCGATATTCTTGTGTCGTGATCACAATATGCCGTTACGCGTATTTAATATGAACAAGCCCGGTGCGCTGCTCAACGTTGTTCTAGGCGGTGCGGAAGGCACTCTGATTGAGGAAAACAAGTAATGATCAATGAGATCAGAAAAGATGCACAGGTACGTATGGAGAAGTCAGTTGAGTCGTTACAGACTGCTTTTGCAAAAATCCGTACAGGGCGCGCTCACCCTGGCATTTTAGACACAGTGATGGTGTCTTACTATGGTAGCGATACGCCGCTGAACCAGGTGGCTAACGTTACCGTTGAAGACTCGCGCACGCTGGCTTTGTCGGTGTTTGATAAAAGCATGATTCAAGCGGTTGAGAAGGCCATTTTGGTTTCAGACCTAGGCTTGAATCCGGCCACTTCGGGTACCACTATTCGTGTGCCGATGCCTGCTTTGACGGAAGAAACCCGTAAAGGTTACACCCGTCAAGCACGTCAAGAAGCTGAAAATGCTCGCGTTGCGATCCGCAATATTCGTCGCGATGCCTTGGCGCAGCTGAAAGATTTAGTTAAAGAAAAAGAAATCAGTGAAGATGAAGAGCGCCGTGGTGCTGATGAAATTCAAAAGCTCACTGACCATGCGGTAGAAGAGGCTGATAAATTATTGGCCAGCAAAGAAACTGACTTGATGGCAGTGTAAGGCAGAGGCTGCTGTTATGAGCAAAACAACGCAGGAGGCGCGGGCAGTTATCCCGCGCCATGTGGCGATTATTATGGATGGTAATAATCGCTGGGCGAAAAAGCGTTTTTTGCCCGGTGTTGCAGGGCATAAAGCGGGTGTTGATGCTGTGCGTGCCGTGGTTGAGGTGTGCGCTGAAGCTGGCGTTGAGGTGTTGACGCTGTTCGCCTTCTCCAGTGAGAACTGGCAGCGTCCTGCCGCTGAAGTCGGTGCCTTAATGGAGCTGTTTTTAGTCGCGTTGAAGCGCGAGTCGAAAAAACTCGATAAAAATGGCATTCGATTGCGCATCATTGGCGATCGCTCGCGCTTTCATCCGGAGCTGCAAGCGGCTATGCATGCAGCAGAGCAGCGCACTGCGCATCACACTCAATTTCTTTTGCAAGTAGCAGCCAATTACGGCGGGCAGTGGGATATTGTTCAGGCTGCCCAGCAGTTGGCCCGCTCGGTGCAGGCCGGCGAGTTGCAAGCAGATGATATTACTGCAGAACATTTAGAGCGCTGTTTAAGTACTGCGCCGCAGCGCCATCCTGACCTGTGTATTCGTACCGGCGGTGAGCGCCGTATCAGTAATTTTTTACTGTGGCAGTTGGCTTACAGTGAATTGTACTTTTCCAATTTGTTTTGGCCTGATTTCAAGCATCAAGCAATGCGTGATGCGTTAGCGGATTTTTCATTAAGGCAGCGACGTTTCGGTAAAACCTGTGAACAAGTTGCCTCTGAGGGACGTACGTCATGCTCAAACAACGGATAATAACCGCTTTATGGTTAATTCCCCTCGCTTTACTGGGTTTCTTTGCCCTTGAAGGTCGAGCATTCTTAGCTTTTATTAGTGTGATTGTTGCGCTGGCCGGTTGGGAGTGGGCGCGTCTTGCTGGCTTTGAGGGGCAAAAACAACGCATTGGCTATGCTTGGACTGTAGTTGCCGGCTTATTATTGCTCAATATCTCCACCGCTTGGGTGCTGCCTGCCCTGTACTTGGCGGGTATTTGGTGGCTGTTGGCGATTGCCATGGTGGTCACCTTTCCCAATAGCATTGCCTTCTGGGGCGGACGCTTAGGCAAGCTGGTGATGGGCTTGATTATTATTGTGCCGGCTGGTTTAGGCTTGCAGGTACTCAAGGCTTTGCCGCAAGGCAATATGCTGATTTTGAGTTTGATGCTGTTGGTGTGGGGCGCAGACATTGGCGCCTACTTTTTTGGCCGAGCTTTCGGTAAGAAAAAACTTGCACCGCGGGTCAGTCCAGGTAAAAGCTGGGCAGGCTTGTTTGGCGGTTTATTCTGCAGTTTATGCATCGCCGCGGGCCTGCTGTGGTACTTTCAAGTCCCGCTGGCGCAGTTTGTCCCAGTGCTATTTGGGGCTGCGCTAGTTGTGTTGTTCTCGGTGGTCGGTGACCTAACGGAAAGTATGTTTAAGCGGCAGGTGGGCATTAAAGACAGCAGTCAGCTTTTGCCTGGGCATGGCGGGGTGCTGGATCGCATTGATAGCCTCACTGCCGCAGCGCCTGTTTTTGCTCTGTTGTTGTTATTAAGCGGTTGGGTATTGCCTTGAATCAAGATACACAGCATGTGCAACAGATCACTGTGCTGGGGGCCACAGGCTCCATCGGTACTAGCACCCTGGATGTGATTAGCCAGCACCCTGAGCGTTATCAGGTGTTTGCTTTGACTGCACATTCGCGCATCGCCGAGTTACAAGCGCTGTGCTTACGCCATCGTCCGCGTTTCGCAGTGGTGGCTGATGCGGCTCAGGGGCAAAGGCTGCAAAGTGATTTGCGCAGTGCCGGAGTGAAGACCGAGGTGCTCAGTGGCGCGCAAGGCTTGTGTGCAGTGGCTGCGCATCCAGAGGTGGATGCAGTGATGGCGGCAATTGTCGGTGCCGCAGGTTTAGAGTCAGCCATGGCTGCAGTGACTGCTGGGAAAAAAATCCTCTTAGCTAATAAAGAAGCCTTGGTGATGTCCGGTGCGTTATTTATGCGTGCGGTGCATGAGCACGGTGCGCAGTTATTGCCAATTGATAGCGAGCACAATGCTATTTTTCAATGTTTGCCTTGTAACTATGCTGAAGGTTTAGCGCCATTAGGTGTGCGCCGTATATTATTGACCGCCTCGGGCGGGCCGTTTCGCAATAGCAGTTATGCCGAATTAGAAAAAGTTACTCCAGCGCAAGCTTGCGCACACCCGAACTGGTCCATGGGGCAAAAGATCTCTGTTGATTCCGCCACCATGATGAATAAAGGTTTGGAATTAATTGAAGCCTGCTGGTTGTTTGCTGCCCGTCCGGAGCAAATTGAAGTGGTGATTCATCCACAAAGTGTGATTCATTCGCTGGTCGACTATGTCGACGGTTCAATGTTAGCGCAGTTGGGTAATCCTGATATGCGCACGCCCATCGCCCATGCTATGGCTTGGCCGGAGCGGATCGCTTCAGGGGTTGCGCCATTGGATTTATGTGCTTTGGCACGAATGGATTTTATTGCCCCAGATTTGCAGCGTTTTGCCTGTTTGCGCTTAGCCATTGAAGCAGCGCAAGCCGGCGGGGCGACACCTATTGTGCTGAATGCGGCCAATGAAGTGGCGGTGGCAGCGTTTTTACAAGAGCGCATAGGCTTTACCCAGATTCCACAATTGATCGAAGATGTGCTGAACTCAGCAGTGGTCAGTCAGGCGCAAAATTTGCCGGAGGTTTTTGCGGTGGATCAGTTGGCGCGGCAACATGCCAATGTTTGGCTCAATAAACAATCAGTAAATGTAGGTGTAGGCTCATGAGTGGTTTGTACATGTTGCTTGGAACCCTGGTGACTTTGGGTGTTTTAGTGACTATCCACGAGTATGGACACTTTTGGGTGGCGCGCCGCTGTGGAGTAAAGGTGCTGCGCTTCTCCATTGGTTTTGGCACCCCTTTGATTCGTTGGCATGACCGTAAAGGCACTGAATTTGTGATTGCCTTGATCCCCCTTGGCGGCTACGTGAAAATGCTCGATGAGCGTGAAACCGAAGTGCCGGAAGCACAAAGAAGCCAGTCCTTTAACAGTAAAACTGTGGGGCAGCGCATTGCCATTGTGGCAGCGGGGCCGGTTGCTAACTTTGCGCTAGCGTTTTTCCTGTTCTGGTGCTTAGCCATGCTTGGCAGCCAGCAAGTCAAACCGGTGATTGGTGAGGTTGTCGCCGAGAGTATTGCAGCGCAGGCTGGTTTGCACAGCGGTCAAGAAATCCTTGCTGTCGATGGGCAGGCAGTGTCTGGCTGGAGTGATGTTAATCTGCAGTTTATTCAGCGCATTGGGGAAAGCGGCAACCTCTATGTTGAAGCGCAAAGTGAGGGCAGTTCAGTACCCAGCAGCTATACCTTGGTGTTGGATAAGTGGCTGCACGGCGCTGAAGAACCGAACCCCATTGCCGGGCTGGGTATTCAACCCTGGCGTCCGCAAGCGGCAGCGATTGTTGCCCAGCTTGACCCTGAAGGTCCGGCACAATATGCGGGTTTACAGCTTAACGATAAAATTATGGCCATTGACGGCCAGGCTGTGGCTGATTGGCAAGCGGTGGTGGACTATGTGCAAGCCCATCCTGATAGCACCGTGCAGCTGAGTATTGAGCGTGACGGCCAGCGCCAGAATCTGCAAGTACTGCTCACCGCGCAAGGTGAGGGCTCACAAAAGCGTGGTTATTTAGGCATGGGCGTGGCCGGTGGCGAGTGGCCGCAAAATATGCTGCGCGAAGTGCGTTTTGGTCCGCTGGATGCAGTTGTGGCTGGGGCACAGCGCACCTGGACAATGAGCGCGCTGACCTTAGCATCGCTGAAAAAAATGTTGTTTGGCGAACTCTCAGTTAAAAACTTGAGCGGGCCGATAACCATTGCTAAAGTGGCGGGCGCTTCAGCGGAAAGCGGCTTGCGGAGCTTTTTGAACTTTATGGCTTATTTGAGTATCAGTCTTGGTGTATTGAATTTATTGCCAATACCTGTGCTTGATGGCGGACATCTGTTATTTTACCTTGTCGAGTGGGTGCGCGGACGACCATTGTCTGAGCGTGTACAAGGTTACGGGATGCAAATTGGTATCGCTTTAGTGGTTTGCGTCATGTTACTTGCGGTATTTAATGATTTAGCGCGCTTGTAAAAAATACTGATTCGCTGCATTGCAGCGGGTTTTATATATATCAATGAAATAGAAAGGTTTGCATGAAACGTCTGCTGCTACCTGCGGTTATGTCCGCGCTCATAATGTCTGAAGCTCACGCTGCACCTTTCACTGTCTCTGATATCCGTGTTAACGGTTTACAGCGTGTGTCAGCTGGCAGTGTCTTCGGTGCTTTACCGTTAAACGTAGGCGAAACTGTGGACGAGCGTCAATTAGCTGATGCCACACGGTCTTTATTTAAAACTGGGTTCTTTGAAGACATTCAGCTCACCCGTGATGGCGATGTATTGATTATTACCTTGCTTGAGCGACCTTCAATTTCCAGTTTAGAAATTTCAGGTAACAAAGCCATCAGTAAAGATGACTTGTTGAAAGGCCTGAAAGAGTCGGGCTTGGCTGAGGGGGAAATTTTCCAGCAAGCGACTCTAGATGGCGTGCGCAATGAGTTGCAGCGCCAATATGTTGCCCAAGGTCGTTACTCGGCTAATATTGAAACAGAAGTCATCCCCCAGCCGCGTAACCGCGTTGCGCTGAAAATTAACGTTAATGAAGGCTCGGTTGCCTCAATTAAACACATTAACGTGGTGGGCAATCAGGTTTTTGATAACGAAGAATTAACCGACCTGTTTGAGCTGAAAACTAAGAACTGGTTATCGTTTTTCCGCAATGATGACAAGTATGCGCGGGAGAAACTATCCGGTGACTTAGAACGTTTGCGTTCATATTATTTTGACCGTGGTTATATCAACATGGATATAACTTCCACCCAAGTTTCGATTACCCCGGATAAGAAAGATGTCTATGTCACGGTGAACGTCGATGAAGGTGAGCAGTACACCATCAGTGATGTGAAACTGTCCGGTGACTTAAAAGTACCAGAAGCAGAGGTTGAAGCGCTGTTATTGTCGCGCGAAGGCCAAGTATTCTCCCGTAAAGTTATGACCACTACTGCTGAGCTGATCACCCGTCGCTTAGGTAATGATGGTTATACCTTTGCTAACGTCAATGGCGTGCCGCAAACCAATGACGAAGATCACACTGTCGCCCTGACCTTTGTGGTTGATCCGGGTAAGCGCTCCTATGTTAATCGTATTAATTTCCGTGGTAATACCAAAACCATGGATGAAGTACTGCGCCGTGAAATGCGACAAATGGAAGGTGGCTGGGCCTCAACTTACTTAATTGATCAGTCAAAAGTGCGCTTAGAGCGCTTGGGCTACTTTAAGGAAGTCAACGTTGAGACGCCGCAGGTGCCAGGCACCGATGATCAGATTGATGTGAACTACAGCGTTGAAGAGCAGCCATCGGGTTCCATTACTGCCAGCGTCGGTTTTGCGCAGAATGCCGGTTTGATTTTGGGTGGTTCGATCAGCCAAAGTAACTTCTTGGGTACGGGTAATAAAGTCAGCCTTGGCTTAACCCGCAGTGATTATCAGAGTAACTATAACTTCAGTTTTGTTGACCCATACTGGACTGTGGATGGCGTGAGTTTGGGTTACCACGGCTTCTATCGCGCCACTGATTTCGATAAGTTGGATGTGGATGTTTCCAGTTATTCCATGGACAGCTTAGGTGGCGGAATTAACTTAGGTTATCCAGTCAGCGAGACTTCACGGCTGAACTTCGGGCTAGGTGTGCAGCAAGATAAGCTCAAAACCGGTCGATACACTGTTAACGAAATCATGAGCTTTGTGGAAAAAGAAGGTAAAAATTACACAAACTTTAAGGCCTCGGCCGGTTGGTCACAGTCCACCCTCAACCGTGGCATGATGGCGACCCGGGGTTACTCGCAAAGCTTAGTGCTAGAGGCAACAGTGCCGGGCAGTGATTTGTCTTTCTACCGTTTGGACTATAGCGGGCAAATCTTTAAGCCGTTAAGCACCAACTACACTTTGCGCTTTCACACCGACCTGGGTTATTTAGATAAGTACGGCTCCACTTCTAAAGTGCCGTTTTATGAGCATTACTATGCCGGTGGTTTTAACTCCATTCGTGGTTTTAAAGACAGCAGTTTAGGTCCTCGCAGTACACCGAGTACTGGTGAGTATCCGGGCACAATCAGAGACTATGACCAAGATCATTTACCCTTTGGTGGTAACGTCTTGATTCAAGGTGGTGCTGAGTTATTATTCCCCATGCCATTCGTCAAAGATCAGCGTTCATTGCGCACTGTTTTATTCTGGGATGTGGGTAATGTGTTTGATACCAAGTGCAGCTCAGCACAGAAAAAGCGTAAGGAGTCAGGCTGCGATATTAGTTACGATAACTTAGCCAGTTCAGTGGGTGTTGGTTTAACATGGGTGACTGCGCTAGGGCCGTTAAGCTTTAGCTTAGGTGTGCCAGTGAAAAAGCCAGACAATGCTGATACTCAAGTCTTCCAGTTCTCACTCGGTCAAACGTTCTGATAGAGCTTTAACCACATAATTAACAGCATTTTTAGGAGTGCATCGTGCGTAAATTGACTCAACTAGTTTTACTAACAGCCGCTTTAATCAGCGGACCTGTTTTTGCAGAAATGAAAATTGCTGTTTTGAATTATCAAATGGCATTACTGGAATCTGATGCAGCGAAAAAATACGCTGTCGATGCGGAAAAGAAATTTGGCCCACAGTTGTCAAAGTTGAAAAAACTCGAAAATGATGCCAAGCGTATTCAAGACCGTTTAATGAAAGATGGCGAGCGTATGCAACAAGCTGAACTTGAGCGTTTAGAGCTGGAGTTCAAGCAAAAAGCCCGTGACTTTCAGGCACAGTCGAAAGACTTAAATGATGACAAAGCCATTGCTGACCGCGACATGCTAGAAAAGCTTAAGCCAAAGCTGGACAAAGCCGTAGAAGATGTACTGAAGTCAGGTAACTATGACATCGTTCTTGAGCGTGGCGCAGTGGTTGATGTGAAGCCACAGTATGATATTACGCTGCGTGTTATCGAGCGCATGAACCAGTTGCGTTGATATGAAACAGCTACAGTTTACCCTTGCTCAGTTAGCCGAGTCTCTCGGCGCTGAGCTGCGCGGTGATGCGCAGAAAGTGATTTACGGTTTGGCTACGCTGCAAGATGCCAATAGTGATCAATTAAGCTTTCTGGCTAATGCCCATTACCGTAAGCAGTTGGAGCATACCCAAGCCGGTGCGCTGTTGTTATCGGCTGCGGATGCGGCGGACTACTCAGGCAACTGTCTAGTGGTGGCTGATCCATACTTGTCTTACTCCAAACTTTCCCATTACTTTGATCGCACGCCCAAAGCGGCTGTGGGTATCCATCCCAGTGCGGTAGTTGCCGACAGTGCTTTAATCGATTCCACCGCCAGTATTGGTCCGGGGGTGGTGATTGATGAGCAGGCAGTAATTGAGGCTGGGGTAGTTATTGGTGCGCATTGCTTTATTGGTGCGCGTACCCGTATTGGCGCAGGTGGACGCTTGTTGCCGCGGGTCACCTTGTACCATGACACAAGTATTGGTCAGCGTGTGGTGATTCAATCCGGCGCGGTGATTGGTGGTGAAGGTTTTGGTTTTGCTAAGCACAACGGTGTATGGAATAAAATTGCGCAAATTGGCGGTGTCACCATCGGTGATGATGTTGAAATTGGCGCCAATACCACCATCGACCGTGGCGCTCTATCCGATACCTTAATCGGTAATGGGGTGAAGTTAGATAATCAGATTCAGATCGCCCATAATGTGCAAATTGGTGATCACACGGCTCTAGCTGCCTGTGTCGGTATTTCTGGCAGTGCCAAAATTGGCCGTAACTGCATGTTGGCCGGTGGCGTGGGGCTGGTGGGGCATATTGATATTTGTGATGATGTATTCATTACTGGTATGACCATGGTGACCCATTCAATTACTGAGCCAGGTGCCTATTCATCGGGAACAGCAATGCAGCCAGCAGCTGATTGGAAGAAGAATGCGGTACGCTTCCGTCAGTTAGATGCTTTAGCGAAGCGTGTTCGTGGTTTGGAAAAACAAATTCAGAAGTGACCGCTGATATTGGTATATCATCTGACTCTTTATCAACATTTTTAGCTACCCAGCTTTAATTTAGCGCATTAAGTGCCGTTCACTTGCGGGTGATAGGCCTGTGGATAAGGTATTCACGGCCTCACTTATTTGATCAAGGCTTATATATATGATGGACATTAACGAAATTCGTCAGCTGCTTCCGCATCGCTACCCATTTTTACTAGTGGATCGTGTGACTGCGATTGATTTAGAAGAGAAGACGATCAATGCTTACAAAAATGTAAGTATCAACGAGCCTTTTTTCAATGGCCACTTCCCGCAGTATCCGATTATGCCGGGTGTACTGATTATCGAAGCCATGGCGCAAGCAGCAGGTGTGCTGGGCTTTAAGATGATGAATGCTTCGCCTGATGACGGCACTTTGTACTACTTTGTTGGCTCGGACAAGTTGCGCTTCCGCCAGCCGGTCGTACCTGGTGATCGCCTCGACTTGGCTGCGAGCTTTATCAGTGCTAAGCGTGGCATCTGGAAGTTCAATTGCCAAGCTACAGTGGGTGATGTAATAGTATGTTCTGCTGAAATTATTTGTGCGGAACGCAAACTATGAGTTTAATTGATCCCAGTGCCATTATTGATCCGACAGCAAAGCTTGCGGACGATGTAAAGGTTGGACCCTGGACAGTGATTGGTCCGGGGGTTGAAATTGGCGCAGGATCAATTATTGCCTCTCATGTTGTACTCAAAGGACCAACTCGTATTGGTCGCAATAACCACATCTACCAGTTTTCTTCGGTGGGTGAAGATACGCCAGATTTAAAGTACCAAGGTGAAGCTACGCGCTTAGTGATTGGCGATAATAACGTGATCCGTGAGGGTGTGACTATTCACCGTGGTACGGTGCAGGACCGCTCGGAAACCACCATTGGTAACCACAATTTGATTATGGCCTATGTGCATGTGGGCCATGACAGTGTGATTGGCGATCATTGTATCTTGGTCAACAACACAGCTTTAGCGGGCCATGTGCATATGGGGGACTGGGCAATTTTGTCTGGCTTTACTCTAGTGCATCAGTATTGCCGCATTGGTGCTCACAGTTTTACCGCGATGGGCACTGCCGTGGGTAAAGATATTCCAGCCTTTATTACTGCGGCGGGTAACCCTGCAGTGGCGCGGAGCATGAACTTTGAGGGCATGCGTCGCCGTGGTTTTTCTGAAGAAACCATCCAGGCCTTGCGCCGTGCTTATAAAACTGTTTACCGCAAAAGTTTAACTGTAGACGAAGCGCTTGAAGCTTTGCTTGAGAGTGAAGCGCAGTTCCCCGAAGTTGCCCTGTTTTGTGAATCAATCCGCCAGTCATCACGAGGTATTACCCGCTAATGACTGAGGCAGAACAGCACCCGCGGTTAAAAGTCGCTTTAGTCGCTGGCGAAGCGTCCGGTGATATTTTAGGTGCAGGCTTAATGCAAGCGCTGCGTGCTCAGCACCCGCACATCGAGTTCATCGGCGTCGGTGGACCACTGATGACGGCGCAAGGGCTGACCTCTTACTTTCCTATGGAACGCTTGGCGATTATGGGTTTGGTGGAAGTGTTAGGCCGATTGCCTGAGCTACTTGCAAAGCGTAAGCGCTTAATTGCCACTTTGCTGGAGCAGCAGCCGGATGTCTTCATTGGTATTGATGCCCCAGATTTTAATCTCAATATTGAATTAAAGCTGCGTGAGGCCGGGATTAAAACCGTGCATTATGTCAGCCCATCGGTTTGGGCGTGGCGGCAAAAGCGAGTGTTTAAGATCCGCAAAGCCTGCGATTTAATGCTGACGTTGTTGCCTTTTGAAGCGCAGTTTTATCAACAACACCAAGTACCAGTCTTATTTGTCGGGCATCCATTGGCAGACAGCATCGCCATGGACAATGATCCCTTACCTGCTCGCGAGCAGCTGGGCCTGCCGGCAACTGCACAAGTGGTCGCCTTATTGCCCGGTAGCCGCGGCGCTGAAGTGGCTAAACTAGGTGCGTTGTTTGTGGGTACCGCACGCTACTTGTTGGCAGAAAAGCCGCATTTGCAGTTTGTTATTCCAGCCGCCAACCAAGCGCGCCGTGAGCAATTAGCCGCGCTGCTAGAGCCAATGCCTAACTTACCTATCAAAATTTTAGACGGTCAATCGCAAGCTGCCTTGCAAGCCTGTGATGCTGTATTGATTGCCTCGGGTACTGCCACTTTGGAAGCCATGTTATTTAAAAGGCCCATGGTAGTGGCCTATAAGCTTGCTCCCGCCAGTCACTGGTTGTTAAAAAAATTGGTGAAAAGCCCTTATGTGGCCTTACCCAATTTATTGGCGGCAGAGATGCTGGTACCGGAATTTATTCAGGATGCAGCAACGCCTGAAGCCTTAGGCGAAGCCGTGTTAGCGCAGTTACGCGATGGCTCCTTGCAAGTACAGCGTTTTGCGGAACTGCACGAGTCTTTACGCTGTGATGCCTCGCAGCGTGCGGCGCAAGGTGTGCTGCAACTGCTTGGACATGCCGATGCAACTTGAGTTACTGCAGCAAAATTATGCGGGCAAACGCATTGCTGGTGTTGATGAGGTTGGCCGTGGGCCTTTATGCGGGCCAGTGGTGACTGCCGCAGTAATTCTCGACCCGCAGCGTCCTATTCTTGGATTAAATGATTCAAAAAAGCTCACCGAGAAAAAGCGTGAAGCTTTATTTGTTGAGATCCAAGAAAAAGCTTTAGCGTGGTGCATTGCGCGCGCTGATGTGGAAGAAATTGATCGATTAAATATTTTACATGCCACCATGCTAGCCATGCAGCGTGCCGTCGCTGGCCTGTCGATTACCCCAGATTTAGCCTTGATTGATGGCAATCGTTGCCCGCAATTGGCCATGCCCAGTGAGGCGGTGGTGCAAGGTGATGGTTTAGTCGCTGAGATTTCTGCGGCATCTATTTTGGCCAAGGTCAGCCGTGACCGGGAAATGGCAGAGCTGGATGCACAATATCCAGGTTATGGCATCGCGCGACACAAAGGTTACCCAACGCCGGCGCATTTAAAAGCGCTGCAAGAGTTGGGGCCAACACCAATCTATCGCCGTTCATTTGCGTCGGTACGGCGCTTCTTCGAAGAAAGCTAAGCTAAAAGGCTGTCTGTGCTTGCGCTGAGCACTGGCTTGCGCAGCTTACCGAGCAATTTTTAGATCACGGGACTTGGTGTAAGCGTAACGGATCTTTTCGTACTCAAAAGGTGAGTTCAATTGACCGTAGCGCAGCTCAGTAATGTACCTTTGATCAATGATCTCTAAGCCGTAAATTTCTGGGTTGCGCCGACTTTCTTCGCCCATATTCAACCAGTTCACTGAAGTTTCTAAACTGAAGTCCGCAACTAGACCAGTGGTGTCACGCACATTGGATGGGCCTAAAAATGGCAGCATCAGGTAAGGGCCATTGGGTACACCGTAGTAGCCTAGGGTTTGGCCAAAATCTTCGTTATTCTTTTTTAAGCCCATTTTAGTCGCAGGGTCCCACAGGCCGCCCACACCCAATATGGTGTTGAATAAAATCCGTGCGGTGGTTTCCATCGAGCGCTGGCCTTTGAGTTGCAAGATGCTGTTGGCTAGGGTTGGAATCTCACCGAGATTACTAAAAAAGTTACTCACCCCTTTGCGGGCAAAGCTTGGGGTGACTTTGGTGTAGCCCTTGACCACAGGTAAAAACACCCACTGATCAAAACGGTAGTTGAAGTGATACACACGGCGGTTCCACTGCTCCAGCGGGTCACTGATATGCAGCGCATCAATGGTGGCGCGCTCAAACTCATGACGGTTTGGGTCAAGGTTAAACTCTATGCTTTGGAGTGGATTCTTAAAGCCATCCGCATCAATGTTTTCACTTTCAGCCCAGCTGGGCTGGCTCAAGGCTAACAGGACGACGCTGGTGCTGATCAAGGAGCCGAACAGAGGGTGTTTACTCATTGAAAAACTCCAATATATCAGCGGCATTTTCAATGTAAGCCAGGTTGCCTAAATGCCCACCGTAGGGGTATACCGTTAAGCGATCAGTAAAGGTGCGCCGCAAATAACCTAAATCCCCAGGGCCCAAAATGATGTCATTGGCGTTGTGCATCACGCTGATTTTTTTACTTTGTTGCAGGTAGTCCGTGAGGGCATACAAGCTACTGGCTTGAATGACTGTTTCCAAGTCTGAGCTGGCAGCGCTGACATCTGGGGTGATATTGGTCTTTTTGAAGTGGGTGCGCCAAAACGGTAGCAGTTGACGCTGAATATAACACTCAAAATCACACATCAAGGCTTTCTTGAAGTAGGGGGTCAAATTGGTGCCATCATTAATTTTTTTCTGGATGGGGGTAATGATGCCACGGCGATTAATTAAGTCTGAAGTGAAATTAATGTCTGCGGCGGCTAAGCGAAATGCACTGCCTATCAGCATCGCTAACTCATTGTTGTTGAGCTTGTCCGGTGAGTTTTGAAATTCAAATAAGACTGCTTCATTTAAGTCGAAACGGCCTTTGCGGCTAAAGAAGTGGCTGAGTTTATCCAGCATTAATTCATAAAAAGTGCGATTTTCTGTGCTGCTGACCACCTGTGCATGGGCGAGACTATCAAGGTTGCTCACTGAGGTGTAGAGATTGACCGGCGGGTTGATGAGCAGTACACGTTTAAAATTAAAGCGCTGCTCCTGTTCATCTAGATGGCTAACAAAAGCCGCCTGTAAACCGCCAAGGCTATAACCGGTGAGGTGCCAGTCGGTAACCTCCAGGTTGTTTTGTTGCTTTTGTATGGCGCGCATTACGCTATATAAATCCACAGCATCTTGTGGCGAGTAACCGGGCGTCGCATAGGTGGATGCGCCCACCATAAAGTCATAAGCGGTGGGTGAGGAAATTAAGGCAACATGGTAGCCCGCACCGTAGAACAGACGCTTAATGTATTGCATGGTGCTGCTGGAGTAATTTGAGCCTGTACCGGCAATAACAAAGATCAAAGGTGCAGGGCCTGCTTGCTTAGCTAAGCGATAGCGAAAGGTTTTAACCGGCCAAAAATTGCTGGGCAGGGTAAATTCACGCTCCGGGCGCAACCTTAGACTGTAGTCGCGCTGCTGGATATCCGCGTCATCGGGTAGCTTGGGCTGCAGTGCGCTGGGGGTGCCAGCAATGGTCGCCTCAAAGGCGTTGTGTAAGGGGAACTGATAGGTTTGCGGCGCTGAGTTTGCCTGAGCATTGAGTGACCATGCACATAAGCACAAAAGCAGATAGAGCGGTGTTAGCAAGCGTTTAAACATAGAGTATCTCGCTGGGTAACAGAGGTATCGTGAAAGCTATATTAGAAAGTGCTGACTAACAATGCTCAGTAAAAACATTAGATTATTTGCTAAGCAAAGCATAGCCAGCCGTTATCCAGCTCGGCTATGCAAAGCTAGGTTTACATCACTCGCTGGCCTGGGCGAGCGCCTGCGTCTGGGCTGAGCAGGTGGATTTCTTTGCCGCCAGGTCCGGCAGCTAAGACCATGCCTTCTGAGACACCGAATTTCATTTTTCGTGCGGCCAAGTTAGCGACATATAATGTTAAGCGGCCTTCCAGGACAGCTGGATCTGGGTAGGCGCTTTTAATGCCAGAAAAGACATTACGCTTTTCCCCGCCTAAGTCGAGGGTGAGTTGCAATAACTTATCTGCACCTTCAACAAAGCTGGCTTTTTCAATCAAGGCAATACGCAAATCCACTGCAGCAAAAGCGTTGAAGTCGATTTCTTTGGCAATAGGCTCTTTTTCTAACTCACCGTTACCGGCGACTGCGTCAGGGTTGCTGATGTTTTCCATTTCTAATAAATCTTCCTTTGAGGATTCAATCATTGCCGTCACGTGCTTGGGGTCGACACGTGTTAATAAGGCGCTAAAAGGGTTGAGCTGATGCGCGCCCAGTGTTGTACCCAAGTCGTCCCAGCTCAGCGGCGGCACATTGAGGAACTGTTCGGCATCGGCGGTTAATTTAGGCAGTATTGGTTTAAGTAAAATTACCAACTGCTTAAACAGGTTGATGGCTTGCGAGCAAATGGCTTGTACTTGCGCTTGCTGGCCTTCAACTTTATTCATTGACCAAGGTGCTTTGTCTGCAATCCAGGCGTTCGCCGCATCAGCCAGAGCCATGGTCTCACGCATCGCGCGGGCAAAATCACGGGCCTCGTAGGCTTTGGCAATGGATGGGCTGGCGGCTTGAAACCTTTCCCATAGCTCAGGGTTGGGCATGTCTGGCACTAACATGCCGTCGTTGCCTTTTTGAATAAAACCGGCGCAGCGACTGGCGATGTTGACTACTTTACCCACTAAGTCTGAGTTGACCTTTTGAATGAAGTCATCGAGATTCAGGTCTAAATCTTCCACACCACGGCCTAGTTTTGAGGCGTAGTAATAGCGCAGGTACTCTGGGTTTAAATGATCTAAATAGGTGCGGGCTTTAATAAAGGTGCCGCGCGACTTGGACATTTTTGCACCGTTGACGGTGAGGTAACCGTGTACGTTTACAAAACTTGGCTTGCGGAAACCTGCACCATCGAGCATGGCCGGCCAAAATAGCGCGTGGAAGTTGATAATGTCTTTACCAATAAAATGGTACAGCTCAGTGGTTGAATCTTTATTCCAGAACTCATCAAAATCCAGCTCTGGACGACGGGCGCAGAGGTTTTTGAAGCTGGCCATATAGCCAATGGGTGCATCCAGCCAGACATAAAAGTACTTGCCGGGCGCATCCGGAATCTCAAAACCGAAATAGGGTGCGTCGCGGGAGATGTTCCACTCATGCAGACCACTGTCGAGCCACTCGGCCAACTTGTTGGCTACCGAATCTTGCAGAGTGCCACTGCGGGTCCACTCTTGCAGCATGTTTTGAAAGTTCGGCAGTTTAAAGAAGTAGTGCTCTGAGTCTTTTAAAATTGGTGTTGCGCCAGAAATCGCTGAGCGCGGATCTTTGAGCTCTGTTGGGTGATAGGTCGCACCGCATTTTTCACAGTTATCACCGTATTGATCAGCCGTGGCACATTTTGGGCAGGTGCCTTTAATAAAGCGGTCTGCGAGAAACATGCCTTTTTCTGGGTCAAAATACTGGGTGACGGAGCGGGTCGCTATATGCCCAGCATTCTTTAGGCGCTTATAAATTTCTTCTGATAATTCGCGATTTTCTTCACTGTGGGTGGTGTAAAAGTTATCGAAATCCACAAGGAAGTTGGCAAAGTCAGCACTGTGCTCAGCATGTACGTTCTCAATTAGCTGCTCAGGGCTGATGCCTTCTTGTTCAGCGCGCAGCATAATGGCTGAGCCATGGGCATCGTCAGCGCAGACATAGATGCATTGATTGCCGCGCATTTTTTGAAAGCGAACCCACATATCTGTCTGAATATACTCAAGCATATGGCCAAGGTGGATTGAACCGTTGGCATAGGGGAGGGCGCTGGTCACTAAAATTTTGCGGGCTTCGCTCATGGTCTTCCTAACTACTGAAAGTGAATAGAAATAAGCGGTCTACTATATAGGTAATGGCTGTTTTTTTCATCCCCTGTGCTGACAAGGCTTGCCGCGGGTTAAGGTCTTAAGGGCCAGATTCAGCTAGAATGGTTTTCGTTTAGTCTATTTTGCAGTGGAGAACATCATGAGTGCAGTAACCCGCGCTGCGGTTGAAGAAACCCTAAGGGGCTTAATTGACCCTAATTTGAATGCTGATCCCGTTAGCGCCGGCTGTGTGCGCTCCATTGATATTCAAGGTGATAGCGTCAGTGTGCAGCTGCAGCTGGGCTACGCCGCAGATTTATTTAAAACCGGCTGGGCGCAAATGCTGCAAATGAGTTTAGAGCAGATGCCCGGTGTCAATCGTGCTGAAGTTAACATTGAAACGGTGATTGAAGCCGCGCAAGGGCAAACCGATGTGCCAACTTTAGCAGGAGTGAAAAATGTTATTGCCGTGGCATCGGGCAAGGGTGGTGTCGGTAAGTCCACCACAGCAGCCAATTTAGCCTTAGCCTTAGCTCGCGAAGGGGCGCGGGTGGGTATTTTAGATGCGGATATTTACGGCCCCAGCCAAGGCATTATGCTTGGTGTGCCCAGCGGTACTCAGCCAGAAACTCGCGAGCAAAAGTTTTTTGTCCCCATTCAAGCCCATGGTATTTCCGTGATGTCCATGGCTTTTTTGACCACCGATAGCACACCTATGGTGTGGCGTGGGCCAATGGCGTCTGGTGCATTGTTGCAAATGATTACCCAGACTGCTTGGGATGATCTGGATTACTTGGTGGTGGATATGCCACCAGGTACCGGTGATATTCAGCTGACCTTGGCGCAAAAAGTGCCAGTGGCCGGTGCGGTGATTGTGACGACGCCGCAAGACATTGCTCTGCTGGATGCGCGCAAAGGTATTGAGATGTTCCGTAAAGTGAATATCCCAATTTTGGGTGTGGTAGAAAACATGGCAGTGCATATTTGTTCTAATTGCGGTCATGCTGAGCACTTGTTTGGCGAGGGCGGCGGTGAGCGCTTAGCTGAAAGCTACGATGCTGAATTGTTGGCCTCTTTACCGCTGTCAATGGCCATTCGCTTGCAGTGCGATGGTGGTGAGCCAACTGCCAGCGCTGATCCAGAAAGCCAGATTGCGATGATTTATCAGCAGTTAGCCCGCACTGTGGGCGCACGTTTAAGTGTGCTTAATCAGCAAAGTGTCGCAATGCCATCCATTGAAATTAGCGATGATTAACCCAGCACGGCAGTGTCAGCTAACGTCGGTTTGATTATTTTAAGGAGAATAAAATGAGTTTTAATGTGTATCTTTCCGGAGAGATTCATACGTCATGGCGTGAAGAGATTCAGCAGGGCGCTGAGGCTTTAGGTTTAGATATTAGCTTTACCTCAGCGGTGACTGATCATGAGGCCAGTGACGCTGCTGGTGATCATTTAGGCGCGCAAGAAAACAGCTTTTGGCGCGATCATCAGTCGGCTAAAGTCAATGCGATCCGTACTAAAACTTTAATTGAGCAAAGTGATTTAGTTGTGGTGCGTTTTGGTGATAAGTACAAACAGTGGAATGCCGCTTTTGATGCAGGCTATTGCGCCGCCTTAGGTAAGCCCTATGTGACGCTGCATGCGGAAAATATTATCCATCCGCTCAAGGAAGTGGATGCTGCTGCTATGGCTTGGGCGACGACCCCAGCGCAAGTTGTGGAGATTTTGCGTTATACCACGCAAGCTTAGTTATAAGATTTAGCAGGCGGTGACTGTTTGCCGCCTGTTCTTCTCACCCGTCCTGGGCATTTAAAAAGCGGCAAGCCGCCGCCGATCAGTCAGATAGTTGACAGTCAGTACCGCGTAACCCTTTGATTTATATGGCTTGTTGTTATTGGCATAAGTATTGCTAGGTAATAACTAAGATAAATCATCAGCAGGTGTTGCGTTATGAGCATCAATTTCGATAAAGCCCTCGGCATTCATGAGCAGGCGCTTGGCTTTCGCGCCCAGCGTGCTGAAGTGTTGGCCAACAATATCGCCAATGCTGATACGCCGCACTATAAAGCCCGTGACTTGGACTTTGCCAGTGTTTTAGCCGCGCAAGCAGAGCAAACGACACACAAGCAGGCAAATCTGCAGCGCACCAATAGTCAACATTTTGACATGGAGCCCATGCAGCTGGCTGATCCAGCGCTGCGCTTTCGTAATCCAAATTATGCCTCGCTTGATCAAAACAGCGTTGACTTGCAGGTGGAGCAGTCCACTTACACAGAAAACGCGGTGCAGTTTCAAGCCAGTTTTACGCTGCTGAATAATAAGTTCAAAGGGTTGATGACAGCCCTTCGCGGCGACTAAAGGAGTACCTAATTATGTCTCTTTCCAGCGTTTTTAATATTGCCGGCACTGGCATGAGTGCGCAAAGCACGCGCTTAAATACTATTTCTAGCAACATTGCCAATGCCGAAACGGTGTCTTCAAGCATCGATCAAACCTACCGCGCTCGACACCCAGTGTTTGCCACTGTATTTCAAGACAGTATGAATGGTGGCGTGGGGCAAGGTTCTTTATTTGCCGAGCAAGATCAGGCCGGGCAAGGCGTGCAAGTGCTGGGCATTGTTGAAGACCAAAGTGATTTGCAGCCACGTTATGAGCCCAATCATCCACAGGCCAATGCCGATGGTTATGTTTTTTATCCAAATGTGAATGTGGTGGAAGAAATGGCTGACATGATTTCTGCCAGCCGCGCATTCCAAACTAACGTTGAAATGATGAATACCGCCAAGCAGATGATGCAGCGGGTACTCACATTAGGCCAATAAGCCTTAGGAGGCAGTAATGAGTGCAGCAGGTGTCAGTGCAGCCGGTGCGGTGATGGATCAATACCGCCACACGACTAAGGCAGAAGGCAAAGAAGAATTAGGCAAAAATGAGTTTTTGGAATTGTTGGTCGCCCAGCTTAATAACCAGAACCCATTGGAGCCGCAAAGTAATGGTGACTTTATCGCTCAGCTGGCGCAGTTCAGTACGGTGGAGGGGGTTGAGAAGCTCAATGGCAGTATGGAAACGATTTTGTCAGGCTATCAATCTTCGCAAGCGCTGCAGGCTTCGTCCTTGGTCGGGCGCAAGGTGATTGTACCGAGTGAAAAAGCCGTGGTGGATACCTCGGAAACCTTCAAGGCCAGCTTAGTGTTACCGCAAAGCAGCAGTAACGTTTACGTTAACGTTTATGGCGCGGACGGTACTTTAGCCACCCGCGTTAATTTAGGTGCGCAAGAGGCGGGTAACGTCAGCTTTATGTGGGACGGTAAAAACAGTGATGGGGAAACCATGCCACCAGGCACTTACAAGTTTGAGGCGCAAGCCAGCATCGATGGCGACACTAAAGGCCTCTACACCCTATTACCGGCCAACGTGGACAGCGTTACGTTAGGGCATGGCAATGGTGAGCTGTTATTGAACTTAGCGGGGTTGGGTTCAGTGCCATTGTCACAAGTACAAATTATTGGTCAGTGATTTTAGCAATTTGCCAACTGTCGGACGACCGGCAAGGAGAACAACATGTCATTTAATATTGGCCTCAGTGGCTTACGCGCCGCCACTAAAGACCTGAACGTTACCGGTAATAATATTGCTAACGCAGGTACTGCTGGCTTTAAACAGTCGCGCGCAGAGTTTTCTGATGTGTATGCGGCATCGGTATTGGGCACCGGTAAAAACCAACAAGGCAGCGGTGTGCTCTTATCGAATGTGTCGCAACTGTTTAATCAGGGCAACATCAACTACACGCAAAACGCCCTTGATCTGGCGATCAATGGTAATGGTTTTTTCCAAGTCAGCAATAATGGTGCTATCAGTTATTCACGTGCTGGTTATTTTGGTACCGACCGTGAAGGCTTTATCGTCGATAACTTTGGCTACAACCTGCAAGGTTACGCCACCGACGCTAATGATCAGTTGCAAACGGGACAGATCAGCAACTTGCAGATTAAAACCGCCAGCCAAGATCCTAAGCCGACGAGCAAAATTGAGCAGTCATTTAACCTTAATTCAACCAACAATATACCGGTGAATGCGCCATTTTCCGCCGCGGATCCAACCACCTATAACTCATCGACTTCAACCAATATTTACGACACACAAGGTAATGCCCATACCTTTACCCAGTATTTTGTTAAGACTGGGCCCAATGATTGGAAGATGAATACTCTGATTGATGGGGCGCACCCCCAAGCTGGAAAATCCAACCAAGCGGCCATTGAAGCAGCTCAGGCGGGTGGAGCAACACCGGCCAGCATCTTAGCCTCTGCGCTGGCCTCTTTGGAAAATCCGTCAGACTTTCGTTCAAAAGTGGACGCGGCAGTGACACCAATGCTAAGCGCAGTGCCAGCGCCGAGCAACGATGATATTGTCGCTGCTATTACGCGGGTGGGAGCGAACACGCCGATCTCCTTGGATATTGGCTTTGACAGTGCCGGTAAAATAAAACCAATTACCGGTATTCCTGCGCCAGGGGGTGCTGTAACTGCTGATGATTTTTGGCAATTGGGCCAAGATGGCACCATTAATTTGCGCGCCGGCCAGTGGGCGCCAGCAACTTTGAATAATGGTAAGCCGCCGGTACCTGTAGCAAACGGGGCTTTAGCCAGTAACTCTGGGGTGACCTTGGATATGCGCACTGCAACGCAGTTTGCCAGCGCTTTTGCGGTCAATGCGGTTTCACAAGATGGCTATACCACGGGTGAATTAGCGGGCATTGAAATTGACGACACGGGGATGATTTTTGCCCGTTACACCAACGGTCAATCGAAGGTGCAAGGCCAAGTGGTGCTGGCTGATTTCGCCAACGTGCAAGGCTTGACACCTGTGGGTAAAACCCAGTGGGTGCAGTCGCTTTCGTCCGGTGAGCCAGTGCGTAACCCTGGCGGAACCGGTACTTTAGGTGCGATTCAAGCGGGTGCTTTGGAGGACTCTAACGTGGAGTTATCTGATCAACTGGTTAACTTGATTGTGGCGCAGCGTAACTATCAAGCCAACGCAAAAACCATTGAAACCGAGAGCGCGATTACCCAGACGATTATTAACTTGCGTTAATGCTCGCGGGTGGCTAAACACAAAAAAGCGTGCTCTAGTAGGCGCGCTTTTTTGTCGGTGCCAGTTTAATTACTCAATACGCTTGATGCTGTTAATCACAATGGGATCAGTTGGCACATTTTGGTGCATACCATAGGTGCTGGTTTTTACTTGTGCAATTTGATCAACCACATCCATTCCGCGCACAACCTTAGCAAACACCGCGTAGCCAAAGTCACGGCTGCTGTTATTTAAAAAGTCATTGTCGGCATGGTTAATAAAAAACTGCATGGTAGCTGAGTCAGGCGCTTGGGTGCGGGCCATGGCCACAGTGCCACGGTTGTTTTTTAAGCCATTATCCGCCTCGTTTTTAATCGCGGATTTGGTCGCTTTTTGCTGCATGTAACGATCAAAGCCGCCACCTTGAATCATAAAGTTTGAAATGACACGATGAAAAATCGTCCCGTCATAGCGTTCAGCATCCACATAGTCTAGAAAGTTCTTAACGGTGATCTGGGCTTTTTCTGGTGCCAATTGTAAGTCGATTTCACCAAAGCTGGTGTCAATTAGGACGTGGGGATTATCAGCGGCAAATAAATTGCCTGCCATCAAAAGCATGCAGCCGGTTAGGAAAATTTTTTTAAGCATGGGAGCCTCACTTAGTTGATTTAAATAATCAGCTGCGTGCAATGCTGCGATCAGGCTGATTAAAGATTGGGGGGTGTAATGTCGACATCAATTTTAGCGCAAGTTTAGCACGCTGTATTTGGGCAATACATGCCACTGCTTCGGGCTATTGCGCTAGGTCAAGCGCAGTACCTGTGATCAGGCCCGCGACCAGTCAAAACTAAGCACCTGGGCAATGTTTTTCGCATCGAGAAGGTGCAGTAAAACTCGGTCCAAACCCAATGCAACGCCGGCACAGTCCGGCAGGCCATGCTCAAGAGCAGCGATTAGATTAGCATCATGGGGGCGATCAGTGCCTTGCAGCTCATGTTCAAAGCGCTGCAGCTGCTGCTGGGCATCGGTGAGCTCTTGGTAACCGTTGGCCAGTTCCATGCCGTTGAAAAACACTTCAAAGCGCTGTGCTATTTGCACCCCTTGCGCATTGTTGCTGAGTTTGGCTAAGGCCGCTTGTGAGGCGGGAAACTCGTCAATAAATACTAGGGTATTGTGCGCTAAGGCCGGCTCCACTTGGTGGCTCATAATCACATCCAGCCAGCCGTCGCGGTCTAGGTCTAAATCGGCATTGGCCAGAGCTTGACCGCGCTGGGCAATCGCCGCATCACTGCAGTGGTGCACATCCAGCTGAGCATAGTTCTGCAAAGCCTGCGCATAGGTGAGGTGGACAATGGGCAGCTGATTAAAACGCTGCGCCAATAACAGTTGTAGCAGCTCAGCCACTTCATCCATCAGTTGTTTGTGGCTCCAAGCCACGCGATACCATTCCAGCATGGTGAATTCAGGGTTATGGCGTTTCCCTGCTTCGCCGGCGCGAAAAACTTTGCAGATTTGGTAGATATCACCAGAGCCCGCACAGAGCATGCGCTTCATCGCGTACTCAGGGGAGGTGTGCAGCCAGCGTTGTTCGGCTTGCATGGGGGTGATGTTGGGATCGGCCACCGGCGCTTGGCAGAGCAGCGGAGTTTCCACTTCCAGCACCGAGCGACTATAGAAAAACTCACGGATATTGCGGTACAACTGCTGACGCGCGACTAAGGCGCTGTGTGCAGCGCTCGGTGACCAGGTGCTCATGGCTGAGGTGTCCTGCGGGCTAAGTGTGCTGAAATAAATAAGGGAGCCTGTTGAGCTCCCTTATGCTTGCGGCGGATGAAACCTTAAGCGCGGCTGACGTATTCGCCGCTGCGGGTATCAATTTTAAGGGTTTCACCTTCAACAATAAACAACGGCACCCGTACCACCGCGCCAGTGCTGAGTTTGGCTGGCTTGGAGCCGCCTTGTGCGGTGTCGCCTTTTAAACCCGGGTCGGTTTCTACAACTTCTAACTCAACAAAGTTAGGTGCCGCCACAGAGACCACTGCGTCGTTGTAGAGTGTCACTTCGTAGACCACTTGTTCTTTTAGCCATTTGATGGTGTCACCGAGCGCTTCGCTGCTGGCACCGAGCTGTTCGAATGAACCGTCAGTGGCCATAAAGTACCAAAACTCTTCGTCGGTATATAAATATTCCATATCGCGCTCGATAATATCAGCGCTTTCCAAGCTTTCACCGGACTTAAAAGTACGTTCCCAGACCCGTTGCGTGCGGATGCTGCGCAGCTTGACGCGGCTGAATGCTTGGCCTTTGCCGGGCTTAACAAACTCAATATCAATCATGATGCAGGGTTCGTTATCCACCATGACGCGCAGTCCTGGTTTGAATTCGTTGGTAGAATAGTTGGCCATAATGCAATCCTGTCGTTTTTAAGGTCTTATAAAATGCCTAGTGTAGCGCAAACCGAGAAATTTTTTCCTCTAGCGGACTGGGGGCAACTGCTGGCCCAGTCGCTGCGCAGTAGTGATGAGTTATTAGCGGCCTTAGAGCTGCAACCATCGGACTTTGCCGAAGGTTTAAGTCTGGCCAAACAATTTCCGTTATTGGTGCCGCGTCCTTTTGTTCAGCGTATGGCTAAAGGTGATCCACAGGATCCATTATTGTTGCAAGTTTTACCGCTGGCCGCTGAAGATCAGCTGCACCCAGGTTATAGCGCTGATCCGCTGGGCGAGCAAGACACCAATGTGGCAACCGGTATTATCCATAAATATCATGGTCGTGTGCTGTTATTAGCCGCCAGTGGTTGTGCAATCAATTGCCGGTATTGTTTTCGTCGCCATTTTCCCTACAGCGACAACCGTCTAGGTCGTTCGCAGTGGCAGTCGGCCTTGGACTATATTGCTGCCGATAGCAGTATCAGTGAAGTGATTCTCAGTGGTGGCGACCCATTAATGCTGCAAGATGCGCATTTGGCCGACTTGGTTGAGCAGCTTGCGCAGATTCCCCATGTGCAGCGTTTGCGTGTGCACTCGCGCTTACCGGTGGTGATTGCTGAGCGCCTGACTGATCAGCTGATTGAGCTATTAACCCGCACCCGTTTGCGCAGCAGCTTAGTGCTGCACGTCAATCACCCACAAGAGCTGTCACCACTGCATGCCCAGCGCTTAGCAATGATGCGTCAAGCGGGGATTACGTTACTCAATCAAACAGTACTGCTCAAAGGCGTTAATGACAGTGCTGAGGTGCTGATTGAACTCAGTGAGCAGCTGTTTAATCACCATCTGCTGCCGTATTACTTGCATGTTTTGGATCGGGTGCAAGGTGCGCAGCATTTTGATGTGAGCAGTGCTGAGGCCTATACCTTGTACCAGCAGATGCTGGCGCGCCTACCGGGTTATTTGGTGCCCAAGTTAGTCCGTGAAGAAGCGGGGCAGCCGCATAAAACGCCTTTACATGCTTTTTAGCGTGAAGGCTGGATAATTCCACCGCAAGTAGAGCGCGGCTTGCTACACTGAGCGTTGCATTTATTAAGGTTAGAAAATTTTTGTGAGTACACCAACTGATTTTGCCAGCTTGCCGTTACCGGCAGCGTTATTAACCAACTTAGCTGATCTTGGCTACAGCAGCATGACTGCGATTCAGGCGCAAAGCTTGCCGGTGATTTTAAAGGGGCTGGATGTGATTGCCCAAGCAAAAACCGGTAGCGGTAAAACTGCTGCATTTGGCGTTGGAATCTTATCCCCACTGAATCCGCGTTACTTCGGTTGTCAGGCTTTGGTGTTGTGTCCAACCCGTGAGTTGGCTGACCAAGTTGCCAAAGAAATCCGCCGTTTGGCCCGGGCTGAAGGCAACATTAAAGTGCTGACGCTGTGTGGCGGCGTACCTTTTGGCCCGCAAGTTGGCTCGCTGGAGCATGGTGTGCACATTGTTGTGGGTACCCCCGGACGTGTTTTGGAGCATGCCCGCAAAGGCACATTGGATTTATCCGGTTTGAATACGCTGGTTTTAGACGAAGCTGACCGCATGCTGGATATGGGCTTTTATGACAGCATTGCTGACATTGTTGAGTTCACTCCGAAGCGTCGTCAGACGTTGTTATTCTCTGCGACCTTTCCTGAAGGTATTCAGCAGCTGGCCGCGAACTTTTTACGTGATCCGCAGCATATTAAAGCGGATGTTGAGCACGCTGAGCATCAAATTGAGCAGCATTTTTACGAGATTACCCCTGAGCAGCGCGAAGCTGCGGTGGAGCGTATTTTGCGCCATTACCGCCCCGATGCTTGTGTGGCTTTTTGCTTTACTAAGCAGCAAACCCAAGATCTAGCGGATTACCTCAATAGCGAGAAAATCTCAGCGCTGGCGTTGCACGGTGATTTAGAGCAGCGTGAGCGTGATCAGGTTTTGGCGCTGTTTAGCAATCGTAGTTGCAGTGTGTTGGTGGCTACCGATGTGGCGGCGCGCGGCTTAGATATTGATGCGTTGCCGATGGTGATTAACGTTGAATTGGCTCGTGATCCGGAAATTCATACGCACCGTATTGGCCGTACCGGTCGTGCTGGGGCGAAGGGGATTGCCATTAGCTTAGTCGCGCCGAAAGAAGGCAACCGTGCCAGTGCTATTGAAGAGCAGTTGAGAAAGCCGCTGCACTGGCATGCACTCAATGGCTTAAAAGAATCCGATGGCCAGCCTTTATTGCCCGCCATGGCGACTTTATGTATTTCTGCTGGCCGTAAAGACAAGTTGCGTCCCGGTGATATTTTGGGTGCTTTGACCGGTATTGGCGGTTTAACTGGCACGCAGGTGGGCAAGATTTCGATTTTTGATCATCAAGCCTATGTTGCCGTGGAGCGTTTGCTGGCGCGACAAACACAGCAGCGTTTAGAGGCCGGTAAGATTAAAGGCCGCAGCTTAAAGGTGCGTGTACTTTAAGTTTTGGGTGTGTGCGGTGGTTTAGCTGTTACGCAGTGGTGTGAGTAAATCACTGAGGCCGTTATGGTCAATTTCATGCATCAGTTCGAGTAAGCGGCCTAAATCGCTGTTGGGAAACCCTTCGCGGGCAAACCAGTTTAGGTATTGTCCGGGGAGGTCGGCGATTAGGCGGCCTTGGTATTTGCCAAAGGGCATTGGCGTGGTCACGAGGCGTTGTAGGTCTTTGGCTTGCATGGGCTTTTACTACGGAATGATGGCTGGGCTGCTATAGTCGCAAATATTACTGCGTTGTGCATGTGTGGAAAGAGCGGGCTGTAAATTCGGTATGCTCATGACTTATCTTTTAATTGCGTGAGAGGATTTCAATGATTGTAAAAGGTTTGCGTAATGGTTTGGGCCAGTTAATTATTTTTGCAGACTGGTTGACGCGCCCTAAAGCGCAGCAGCGTACTGCAGAAAAACAAGCAGAAGTGGATGCGGCGGCTAAAAGTTTGGCGCTGTATCAGTTTAATGCGTGCCCATTTTGCGTGAAAGTGCGCCGTGCGATGCATGCTTTAAATGTGAAAATTGAATTGCGTGATGCAAAAAATAATCAGCAGTTTCGGCAGGAGCTTGAGCAAGAAGGTGGCCGTATTAAAGTGCCTTGCTTGCGTATTGAGGAAGCGGGTGAAGTGCGTTGGATGTATGAGTCCAATGATATTATTGCTTACTTGCAAGAGCGTTTTGCTTAAGTTTGAGTTTGCTGCGCGCTCCGTGTTTGCCGTACTTCAGGGTGCTGGTAATAAGGGTGCATACCGTACTTCAGGGTTGGTGTTGGTCCGTCGATGAACCCGTCCAGGGTTCAACTCCGGCGCTGCGCCATCCTTGGCTGCGCTTATCACACCAACCCTGAAATACTCGTTGACCCGCGGCGCTGTTAGAACTATTTGCATAGGGCTCATTTTTTCCTGGAAGTTTTATAAGTTAGAGTGCTGGTAATTAGGGTGCATGCCGTACTTCAGGATTGGTGTTTATCCGTCGATGAACCCGTCCAGGGTTCAACTCCGGCGCTGCGCCATCCTTGGCTGCGCTTATCACACCACCCCTGAAATACTCGTTGACCCGCGGCGCTATTGGCACTATTTGCATAGGGTTTGTCTTTTTTTGCAGGGTTTAAAGCTAAGCCTCACAGGATGCGCCTTACTTGTTGTGAGTCAGCTCTTATAGAAGACTGGCAGGCCATGCCGATGATCAATGCGTAGCGTGCGGGTGCTGTGGCAAGCGGAGTCATGGATGCTGTAGCGTCCGAATCGAGCCAGGAAGGCTCTTTGAGGGGGTGCACGGTACGGCATACACACCTTCTGCTCAGCTCTTATAAAAGTGTCGCCAAATCAACTTGATCACTGCGCTGAATGTTTTTTGTCAAGGTGCGGCACAGGTTTAGAAACTCACTCATAGCATCACTGTGAAACTTATGTTTATGCCAGATAAAGGTGAATTGGCGGGTCAGATTCAACTCAGGCGTTTCAAGGGCCACTAAAGTGCCGCGGCGAAAAGCATCCCGTAGTGCAAGACGGGAAATACAGCCAATGCCCAAGCCAGACTCCACCGCGCGCTTAATCCCCTCGGTATGTTCTAGCTCCAAACGAATATGCACCGGACGCTGATGATGTTGAAAGGCCCGCTCAAAGGCCAAACGCGTACCAGAGCCTTGCTCACGAACAATCCAAGCCTCATTCGCCAGTTCCGCTAAGCTCGCCCGCCCTTGCTGCGCGAGTGGATGTTGCGGCGCGCAAAAAACCACTAATTCATCAGCCACCCAAGGTTCCGCAACAATATCGTTGTCTTGGTAATAGCCCTCAATCAGACCTAAATCAAGCTGGTAATTGGCAATTTGCTGCACAATTTGCGCAGTATTATGCACATGCAAACGCACCTTGCAGCTTGGGTAGAGTTGCATAAAGTGCCCGATAAGCAGCGTTGCCAAATAGTTACCAATGGTCATGGTTGCGCCCACCGATAACGATCCAAAACCATGATTGTCGGTTAAGAGGCTTTCTAGCGCCTGCGCTTGCTCAAGCAGAGCTAAAGCCCGAGGCAATAGCTCCAGACCTAAAGCATTGATAATTAAACGCTTACCGGCGCGGTCAAATAACAAGCAGTCGTAGCTGCGCTCAAGTTCTTTAAGTGAGGTGCTGGCTGCCGACTGTGACATCGCCAGCTGATCTGCTGCTTGCGAGACACTTTGATGCTGAGCAATGCAGGTAAAGACCTGTAATTGACGAAGCGTAAGGCGCATATCTATTTTCTCAATATGATTAATACATATTAACAATTTAACAGATTAGTGTTTTCAACATACACTCTAATCAATCTTTATTTTCGCAGGAGCGTGTTATGAGCAAATTGAATGTGGAGCAGGTTTTAAGCGTTCATCACTGGAATGACAGCCTGTTTAGTTTTAAGACGACCCGCAGCCCAGGTCTGCGTTTTGAAAATGGCCAGTTCGTGATGATTGGCCTTGAAGTGGAAGGTCGCCCGCTGATGCGTGCCTATTCAATTGTCAGCCCAAACTATGAAGATCATTTAGAGTTTTTTAGCATTAAAGTGCCAGATGGTCCCCTAACATCACGCCTGCAACACTTAAAAACTGGCGACAGCGTTAACGTCAGTAAAAAACCAACGGGGACCCTGTTGCTCAGCGACTTACTGCCGGGTAAAAACCTGTATCTGCTGAGTACCGGCACAGGTTTAGCGCCTTTTATGAGTGTGATTCAAGATCCGGAAACCTACGAGCGCTTTGAAAAGGTTATTTTAGTGCACGGTGTTCGTCATGTCAGTGATGTGGCTTACAGTGACTTTATTACTGATAACTTGCCGCAGAATGAATACTTTGGTGAGCAGTTGCGCGATAAGCTCATTTATTACCCAACGGTGACGCGGGAGCCTTTCCGTAACCAAGGGCGAATTACCGAATTAATGCGCAGTGGCAAATTATTTTCCGATATAGGTTTGCCGCCGATCAATCCTGAGCACGACCGCGCCATGATTTGTGGTGGGCCTGAAATGTTGGAAGACACCAGTGCCATGCTCAATGAGTTTGGTTTAAAGGTCTCACCGCGCTTAGGGGTTGCTGCGGACTATGTAATTGAGCGAGCCTTTGTTGAGAAGTAGTGCTGATTGGTTGCAATAAACCTACTGCGCTAAGAAAAATACCGCTTTTGCAATTTGCTGCAAAGCGGTATTTTGCCTTATGAGTCGTGCTTGTTTAGCGCAGCAGCTGAAAAACCTTTTTCGCCACATCGCCGGCAGCCTGCGCTGGATCTTGGCGAATGCTGGCTTCTTGCTCGGCCATAATAGTAAATAAGCCATCCAGTGCTTGTTCTGCCACATAGTTTTCAATGGAAGCATCTTTGGCGTCAATCACACCAAAATTTACTGCTTGCCCAGCAAACTCATTGTATTGCTGAGCTAAGCCAGAAGATTGCGTGGCTTGGGTAATTATCGGCAGGAAACGACTGCGCAGTTGCTCACGGCTGCTGCGATCAAGGTAGGCGGTTGCTGAGTCGTTCGGGCCTGCTAAGATGCCTTTGGCATCGCTGATGGTCATTTTTTTAATTGCATCAAGCAATAATGCCTGAGCTTCGGGCATGGCTTGTTCGGCAGCTTGGTTCATGCTGTTTTCTAAGGCCGTCACTTGCTTGCCCTGACCCAGCATTTTCATGGCACGGGCTGCTTTGCCTAAGTTACCGGGTAGGCCAATATGTACATTAGGATTATTGCTAAAACCGCCGGGTTGACTGAGTTGAGCAACCGCAATTTGGGTGCTTTGCTCCAGCATGCTTTTGAGGCCTTCACCGGTTGGATTTTGCTGTAGATCGCTGAGTGAAAAGGCGCTAACTTGCGCGGCAAACACTAAACCAATCAGTCCGAAAATATAGGCGCGCATAATAAATCCCCTTACTGTGGCGTTTAAATGGCTTGTTGTAGAGCCTGCTCGGGAAGTAATGCTGCCGCTTCTCGATCCAGTACTATGGTGAAGTTATGGTGCTGTTTGAGGGCGGATGCGGGTAATGTTTCATCAATCGCGCTGGTAAATAATTGCGCCATGATTTCTGCTTTATTGTTGCCGGTAGCAACTAAAATAATTTCTTTAGCTTCAAGAATATCTTGAATCCCCAGAGTTAAAGCGTGGGTGGGGACTTCACTTTGATCGGTAAAGAAGCGGCCATTATCAATGCGTGTTTGTTCCGACAGCTCAACCACATGGGTGCGGCTATTAAAGCAGGTGAGAGGCTCATTAAAGCCAATATGGCCATTAGAGCCAATACCTAAAAGCTGCAAGTCCAATCCGCCTAGTGCTTGAATGGCGTTGGAGTACGCTTGGCAAGCAGTCTCAATATCAGTGGTGAGCCCGTCGGGTAGATGCACGTTTTGTGCTGGAATATTCAGCTTATTAAACAAGTGTTGATACATATAATAGTTATAACTTTGCGGGTGCTCAGCGCTGAGACCAATGTATTCATCGAGATTAAAGGTAGTCAGCTTAGATAGATCAACTGGTGATTGTTGCAGGTACTGCAATAGTTGCGCGTAAACAGGCTCCATGGTGCTGCCGGTGGCGAGACCTAAAGCGGCAGCGGGCAAGGCTTTGATTTTATCGAGTAAGCGTTGCGCTGTGTAGCGTGACACTTCGTCTACCGTTTCAAAAATTTTATACATGGGTCAATATCTTCATCTGGAAATAGGTATAGAGCACTTAATTATTGTAATTATAACCTTGTCTGTAGTGCGATATATAGGAAAACTCTTGGGCTTAAGTTATTTGTAGCCCTGCGTTTGGCAGGAATCGGAAGTTTAAAGTACAGCGCGCTCAGTGAGTTACGCCATAAACTCATTGTTTCTAAGACCATGCCAGTATCGTTATGTTCTATGCTTTGCGTACAACAGCATGGCGAAACTCTCCAGGGGTTTGTTGAGCCCAGCGTTTAAAAGCACGTTGAAAAGCCTCTGGAGAAGAGAATCCCAACAACCAGGATATTTCGCTAAAGGTTAAATCTGTATCGCGAATATAACTGCTGGCTAAATCAAATCGCGTGTCATTGACCAACTGGCGAAACTGCGTGCCCTGTGCAGCCAGTCTGCGTCGTAGCGTCCACGCTGGCAGTTGCAGTTTTTGCGCAACTTGCTCGATGCTCGGCTCGCCCTGTTTAAGTAGAGGAGCTAGGAGCTGTGCGACCTGTTCGACTAGGCTGTAGCTGCGGGTTTTCAGTGCCAGTTGTTCCTCGCATAATTCCAGTAGCGCATGCCAAGTGCTGGAGCAGTGCTGTGGATTACTCAGGGCTAGGCTTGGTTGGTTAAAGCGAATGCGGTTATGTTCGGCGTTAAACTCTACTGGGCAGTCTAAATACTGCTGGAAAACCGCTGCGTAGCTTGGCTCAGGATACTCTATCTGCAGTAAGTCGATGTCTATGTGGCTTTGACACACTTGCCGCAAATGACTGATCCAACCGAGCAATACTGATTCCACCACAAAGCGGTTATAGGCGTTATAGGGGGCTATGGAATAAAAGCTAAACCAAGCGCCTTCGCTGTCCTCAATAAATTGGCTGGCGCCACGATAGTTTTGGGCATATAACGGCTCAAAGCGACTGATACAGCGTGCTGCAGCGCGTAGTGTGGGGGCTTGGGCTGCTGTGACGCCGGCTAAACCTAAGTGGTGCAGTGCGCTTTTGTCGCCAATCACTAAACCCAGCGCAGGGTTGCCGGTAAGTTGCGTAGCAGCATGGCCTAAGCGCATATAGCGCGGAATCGATAAGCGCGCATGGGGTTCAGCTAAACGCTCAGGGCTGAGCTCGAACCGCTCCAGCAGTTGTGCGGCGCAATGCTGGTGCTGCTCAATGGCAGCTGCGATGCTGTGTACAAAGCCCACGGATAAATCACCTAAGCGCATGCTGGGGCGTGTTGTTTTCATATTGTGGGTGGCTTTTGTTTAAATCGGGTGTTTATTATAGTCATAAAACTGTTCGTTTGGGTCATTGAGAAGGCCTGCAGAGCTGTTTATTGTGTTAAGCAATATTTGACTGGTCACTGCCTGTATTGTGCATAAGAAAAACCAGCAATCCGTGTTTGTACCTGTTTTGGAGAGTCTTGATGTCAAATCCACATTATCCGCATTTAATGGCACCCCTTGATCTTGGGTTTACCACGCTGAAAAACCGTGTATTGATGGGCTCGATGCACACCGGTCTGGAAGAGCGTCCGAATGGTTTTGAGCGCATGGCTGCATACTTTGCTGAGCGTGCGCGCGGCGGTGTAGGTCTTATGGTAACGGGCGGCATTGGCCCTAACGAGGAAGGCAGTGTTTATGCCGGCGCAGCCAAGTTGAGTACTCCTGAAGAGGCGCAAAAGCATAAAATTGTTACCGCTGCAGTGCACGCGGCAGGCGGAAAGATTTGTATGCAAATTTTGCATGCGGGACGTTATGCCTATAGCCCCAAGTCTGTAGCGCCCAGTGCGATTCAAGCGCCGATTAACCCTTTCAAACCCAAGGAGTTGGATGAAGAAGGCATCGAGCAGCAGATCCAAGACTTTGTCAATTGCGCGGTCTTAGCCAAGTCTGCCAATTATGATGGCGTCGAAATTATGGGTTCGGAAGGTTATTTAATTAACCAGTTTTTGGTCACGCATACCAACAAGCGCACTGATCAGTGGGGCGGCAGCTACGAGAACCGCATGCGTTTTGCGCTAGAAATTATGCGCCGTGTGCGTGCAGCAGTCGGTGCTGACTTTATTATTATTTTCCGTTTGTCGATGCTTGATTTAATGGAGAATGGCAGCAGCTGGGAAGAAGTGGTTGAGCTCGCTAAAGCTCTGGAAGCTGCAGGTGCAACCATTCTCAATACCGGTATTGGTTGGCATGAAGCACGTATTCCCACCATCGTCACTAAAGTGCCCCGTGGTGCTTTTGCCAAAGTGACAGCGAAATTGCGCGGTGAGGTTTCCATTCCGTTGGTAGCCACTAACCGGATTAATACCCCAGAAGTAGCTGAGCAAATTCTGGCAGAAAATGACGCAGATATGATCTCTATGGCCCGTCCATTCTTGGCCGACCCTGAGTTTGTGAATAAAGCTGCAGCCGGTAAAGCAGATGAAATCAATACCTGTATTGGTTGTAACCAAGCCTGCTTAGACCACACTTTCAGCGGCAAGCTAACCTCGTGCTTGGTGAACCCGCGCGCCTGCCATGAAATAGAATTGAATTATATTCCCACCACCGCGGTGAAAAAGATTGCCGTGGTCGGCGCTGGCCCTGCTGGTTTGGCGGCAGCAACAGTGGCAGCGGAGCGTGGTCATGAGGTGACTTTATTTGATTCGGCAGAAGAAATTGGCGGGCAATTTAATGTTGCCAAGCTGATTCCAGGCAAAGAAGAGTTCTATGAAACCTTGCGTTACTTCCAGCAGAAACTGCAAGCTACCAAGGTCAACGTTAAGCTTGGCCAGCGGGTGAGTGCGCAAGAACTGCTAGCGCAAGGCTTCGATGAAGTTATTTTGGCTACAGGTATTGTCCCGCGTGTACCGGAAATCCCTGGAATTGATCATCCAAAAGTAATGGGCTATCTGGATGCTATTTTAGGACGTAAGCCGGTTGGCGATAAGGTTGCAGTTATTGGCGCGGGTGGCATTGGCTTTGATGTGTCTGAACTACTGACTCACAGTGGTGCGAGCACCAGCTTAGATACTGATGCTTTCTGGAAAGAGTGGGGCATTGATTTAGGTTTGGAAGCCCGCGGTGGGATTGCTGGGGTGCAACCGCAGCCTGCAGCAGCAGCGCGTCAAGTGTATTTGTTGCAGCGTAAAAAGAGCAAAGTGGGGGCGGGACTGGGTAAAACCTCTGGTTGGGTGCACCGCGCTGGCCTCAGAACTAAACAAGTGGAGATGATCCCAAGTGTTGAGTATCTGCGTGTGGACGATGCAGGTCTGCATATTAGCGTGGGCGGTGGTGAGCCGCAGGTATTGCCGGTGGATAATGTGATTTTATGTGCAGGGCAAACCCCTTTACGTGAATTACAAGCAGAGTTGGAAGCCGCTGGGGTGACAGTGCACTTGGTTGGCGGTGCGGATGTGGCTGCTGAGCTGGATGCCAAGCGTGCCATTGACCAAGGTTCGCGAGTTGCTGCTGCGGTGTAAAATACCGCGTCAGAGACAGAAAACAGCGCTGTAGGGGTGACCCGCAGCGCTGTTTTTATTTCAGCGCGATATTTATGCGCTGCTGTGAAAGCAGGGGTGCTCAATAAAAACTGCAGAGAAACCTTAAAGTGCTGTTTGGATCGGGTAAACTTGTGTTTTTCAGCAAATAGAATCTTTCATCATTAATGAGAGATGGCTCATCTATTGAGCGCTAAGCGGCGCCAATGGATGAGACAGAAAGCACTAGGAGCGCGCGATGCACAGCCCGCAGCTGGTTTATATTATGGATCCGATGTGCTCATGGTGCTGGGGGTTTGCCCCAGTCATGCAGCAGTTACTTGAGCAGGCGCAAGCGGCAGGGGTGGCAACAACCTTGCGCGTCGGCGGCTTACGTACCGGTGAGCAAGCGGTATTGGATGAACAAAAACGCACCTACATCTTGCAGCATTGGCGCGCCGTGGCTGAAGCTACAGGCCAGCCATTTAACTTTACTGATGCCTTGCCCAGTGGCTTTTTATACGACACAGAGCCGGCTTGCCGTGCTCTTGTAGTGGCTCGAGAGCTCGACGCAAGCCTTTTGTTTGATTTTTTAGCACGCTTACAGCAGGCCTTTTATCAAGGTGGGCAAGATATTACCCAGGCGGTAGTTTTGCGAGAAATTGCTGCGCAAGCAGGGTATAAGCCAGAAGCTTTTGCTCAAGGTTTTGATGCAGCAGATACGCATGTGGCGCTACAAACAGAGTTTGCCTGGGTGCAAAACTTAGCCGTGAGAGGGTTTCCCACTGTGTTAGCCCAGCATCAGCAACAGTATGCCTTGCTCACGAACGGCTATCAGCCATATTCGGCGCTGCAACCCTTACTCGAACGCTGGATTGCCACCAATGTTGGCACCTGATCAAATCAGCTGGGCACAGATTCGTCGCTTAGCTGTACAGCATAAACGCAGTTTAATTCTGGCTAACCTGCTCGCGGTGCTGGCTACTTTATGCAGCGTGCCCATTCCTTTGTTATTGCCACTGCTGGTGGATGAGGTGCTGTTGGGGCAGGGCGGTGAAGCGTTAGAGATCATGAATTATATGCTGCCCAGTATTTGGCAGCAGGCAGTGGGCTATATCGGTTTTATGCTGGTGTTAACCTTTGTGCTCCGAATGGGCTCGTTATTGTTTAATGTGGGGCAAAGTAAAATGTTCACCCATCTGTCCAAGGATGTGGTGTATCAAATTAGAGAGCGTTTGCTGGCTCGCTTGCAGCGCATCTCGCTCAGTGAGTATGAAAGCTTGGGCAGCGGCACAGTAGCCACCCATATGGTGACTGATCTCGAAACCTTGGATAAGTTTATTGGTGAAACCCTCAGTCGCTTTTTAGTGTCTTTATTGACCTTGATCGGGACCGCAGGGGTGCTGCTGTGGATGAATTGGCAGTTGGCTTTATTGATCTTGTTGCTCAATCCTTTGGTGGTGTTTTTTACCATTAAGCTGGGTAAGCGCGTCAAGCATTTAAAAAAGCTGGAAAATGATAGCACTGCAGTCTTTACCCAAACCCTAAATGAAACCCTCGATGCTATTCAAGAAGTGCGGGTGGGCAATCATCAGGGGTTCTTTTTTCAGCGCTTATTGCAGCGCGCACGGCAGGTGCGTGATCGGGCTATTACGTCACAGTGGAAAACTGATATTGCCGCGCGAGCCAGTGGCCTCTTGTTCCAGTACGGAATTGATATTTTTCGTGCGGTAGCAATGCTAACGGTGTTGTTTTCGGATTTATCCATTGGCCAGATGCTCGCGGTTTTTAGTTACTTGTGGTTTATGATCGGGCCAATCGAGCAATTACTGAACCTGCAGTATGCGTTTTATGCCGCCGATGGGGCGATGGTGCGTATTAATCAATTGCTGGAGCGTCAAGACGAGGTGGATTATCCGGCGCGGAAAGATCCTTTCGCTGGTCAGAAAACTGTGCCCATTAGTGTTGATGAGCTGTATTTTGCTTATGGGCAAGAGCAAGTACTGGCAGGTTTAAGTTTTGATATTGCCGCTGGAGAAAAAGTTGCCATTGTTGGCGCCAGTGGTGGAGGCAAAAGTACCCTAGTGCAGCTGTTGCTTGGTTTGTATAGTGCGCAGTCAGGGCGCATACGTTATGCCGATGCCACCTTGCAAGAAGTGGGGCTGGCTGGGGTACGTGAGCATACCGCGGTGGTGTTGCAGGCTCCGGCGTTATTTAACGACACTTTACGGGCGAACCTAAATATGGGGCGCGCCACAACCGATGCAGCTTGCTGGCAGGCTTTGGAGGTTGCTCAGTTGGCTGCGACCGTGCGCGCCTTGCCAGACGGATTGGACAGTATTATTGGTCGTGCTGGCGTGCGTTTGTCCGGTGGACAGCGGCAGCGTTTGGCTATTGCGCGGATGGTGCTCAGTGACCCTAAGATCGTTATTTTAGATGAGGCAACATCGGCGCTTGATAGCGCCACTGAACTTGCTGTGCATCAAGCGTTAAATACTTTTTTAGCTGGCCGCACAACCTTAATCATTGCGCACCGTTTAAGTGCAGTGCGGCAGGCGGATCGTGTATTAGTACTGGCCGATGGCCGAGTGGCTGAGAGTGGTACGCATCAGCAGCTGATTGCCAAAGATGGTTTGTATGCTCAACTGTACGGCACGCTCCAATGTTAACTCTGATAAGCCGGTTACATTGCAGTGCAGAATGAGTAATTTGCGTAAATATAAAATAGTTTTGATTACCAGCTTGACAGCAAGTCTTAATTTTCCTATTATACGCCCCGTCCACCAAATGGGGCTATAGCTCAGCTGGGAGAGCGCTTGCATGGCATGCAAGAGGTCAACGGTTCGATCCCGTTTAGCTCCACCACTTTCTTATTTAATTGAAAGTGGCATAACATGAATGTGTTATGTTTAGAAGGTTTCGTCCCCTTCGTCTAGTGGCCTAGGACACCGCCCTTTCACGGCGGTAACAGGGGTTCGAGTCCCCTAGGGGACGCCATATTCTTAGAGCCAATACTCTGAAATGTAATACCAACTGACACCCAGTCAGTCATGTGAAAAGTTACATCATAGTGCAGTAACGGCTTAAATCGTTCAGCTCAATACAACACTAACAGGCATTTAACTGTGCTTGTTCTCGAAGGTTTTGTCCCCTTCGTCTAGTGGCCTAGGACACCGCCCTTTCACGGCGGTAACAGGGGTTCGAGTCCCCTAGGGGACGCCATCTTTTAAGAGTTAATCTTAAAGCAAAAAACCAGCTAAAAGCTGGTTTTTTTGTGTCTAAAATTCAGTATTGATAGCACTGTGCTAATTGGGGTTGGGCTCTAGCTGGTTAAAATAGCGCATCATCACTGCGGCGCGCTTCCCGCTGTAATTGGTAGACAAAGCGTTCAATGGTGCGCTGCGCCGCCCCGCTGAGTTGGTGAAATTGAAAGCCTGCCTGGATTGACTGCGTGGTTTCTTCAGCTTTTAAGTGGCGCAACTCTGCGCTTAAGCAGATCGTGCCTGACGGCAGGCAGATGGAAAAGGATTCGTAGAGCTGACCAGGTTGTAACGTGGAGTTGGCTTGTTTGATATGTACTTTGCAGCCGGTGGCTGAAATATCTAACAAGCGCCCGCTAATTTGCTCTGAGAGCTTAGAGCCGCTAATGGATACTTCTAGGTCTTGCTCTGGCAGGGTGTCGGCGCGGAAAGCATTGCGGCGTTGGTGGTAGATGATATCTTGCGGCAGGCTTAGCCAGTAGCAAGGTGCACCATCTAGGGTGTCGGCTAAGGCTAATTGGCTGTGTGACCAAGCGATGCGTACGCCGTCGCGGTGGGTTACGACACTGAATGTTTCGCCGCTTAAAAGGTGGCGCTCGCCATCGTTAGGGATCAGTTCGTCGAAAGCAATGCGGTTGTTGTCACGATCAACAGCCACGATATAGCTTTGGAAAACTTGCTGGCGATCTGCGAAGCGTATTTCCAGCGGGTCTCTAGCCTGCATGATGGCGCGTAGATGGCTGTTTATTTCTATGGGTGAGGTGAGGTGTTGGGGCGGCTGCGAAGCCTTGCCTTCAGAGAACAAATCAGACACTGTCGGTGTTACCCCTTATCGTTACTCAGCTATTTTAAATATATTTTAATAGCCAATTATAGCAGCAATTGCCATTTGTCGGGACTGTTTTAATGTTTAGGCTTGGCTAAAGGGTCGCTGTTTATTGCCGTATGCAGCATTACCAGTTTTGTCGTAAAGCGCTGGTGCGTCGGCGCCGCGGATAATATCCAGCATGCTATTGACGCTGCTTTGATTGCTGCGAATTAAACGACCATTGCGCAAGTTAGCTGCTTGGCAGGCCTCAATCAGAGTGTTGAGTTGGGCGCTGCTGTCTTGTAATTGCTGGCCCAGTGGCGATTGCGCAGCAAGAGTGTTTAAACCCTGCTGGTCCGCGCTAAGGTTGCTCTGCTTGAGCAGTTGGCTGCGCTCAGTGCTGTGCTGCTCCAGTAAGCGTAAAGCGGGCTGTTTTTCTGCTAAGAGTTTTTGCAGTGTCTCCAGTTCGCGCTCGCTTAATGCTGCAAACTCTTGTTCAAGGATGTCGGAGAGTTGTTGTGCCGTCTCAATGTCGGCGAGCAAGAGTTCAAGTATGCGCTGGTCTGTCATAGTGGCGTTCGTCTACCGTTTAAAGAGTGGTTGCGAGCACTTACAGTTGTGCTTCTAAACCGAGCATTTTGCTGGCGACACGCTCGTTGTCTATTTGGTAGCTGCCATCGGCAATGGCTTGCTTTAGCTGTGCTACTTTTTCAGAGTTAACGCTGGGTAAATTAGCGATTTTCTCCGAAACGCTTTGCAGTTGGCGAGCATTTTGGCTCAGCTGTACAGATTCGCCAGACACTTGCGTTTTGCTGGTTTGTTCTGGTTGAGTAATTGTTGCAGAGTCTGTTTTTTTAACTTGCGCAGAGCTGTGCTGCAAACCTTGCGTTGCCGGTTTGTTCAGTGCTGCATTGTTATTTGTGCGGTTAAAGTCGATAGCCATGGTGTTACACCTCAAATACGGTATTGGAACGCTTGCCATATGATCGGCTGCTGTTTAGATAACTTTAGCGCTAATTTAACATGGAGCAGCGGCTGCGCTGTTCGCGCGGATAATTTTAAACCGAGAGTGATTTTATCGGTAAAATACTTTACTGCAGAGCGTCTCACATTGCCACCTCAACCTGACCAGGGGCTGTGACACGAGCATGCACAGTGCGTTGTGAGCGTGCGTTACGTACTTTAATTTGTTGGCCAATCGCGCCTTCTTCTAGGGCAATGCCGGGCATACGTACAAACATTGAGCTGCCACGGGCGCTGATCACTACTGCATCGCCTTTATTAACAGCGGCAGCGGCTTTTAAAAAGTTGGCAGAAATAACCTGGTTGGGCTGAATAGGGCGGGTCAGCTTTTGTCCAATAACATTTTCAAGATTAAGTATGTAGCCTTGTCTGAGGCTGCTAACATCACGCTCAGCGAGTTGTACATCAGCAGCTTGCACCACACTGTTGCGTGCCAGTGAGCGCAATGAAACTGCAACCTCACGGTACAGGTCAACTTGGCCGGGGACAAAAATAGTCCAGGGTGCATTGCTGTCGCAGCGCACACGCAGGGTCACGCGGCCAATGGGTTGAGCTGGGCTTTCTAGGCTGACCTGCAAAGGGATTGCGCAGACAGGTAAGCGTAAGCGTGAGTCAAGGCGACCGATTTTTACCCTATGGCGGCCAGTGATTGTATTGTCGGCGAGGTACTCTGCGGTTATCTGCTCAAGAAAAGCTTGGCTGGTGCCGATAATTTGTTCTTGAATGCTTTGCGCAAAGGCTCCAGTGGCGAAAAAAATGAGTAAGCACAGACAGGCTGCTTTACTAAAAAAGCGGGTGTTTTTAATGCTGTGCCAGAAAAACGTCTTAAGTATTTGCATATAATAATAGTAGCAATAAATGTGCCCAGTTTTATTGTAAAGCGTACAGGCAAGAAATAAATGTATTGTTAGGAGCCTGACTATGGCCAGTGTAATGGATTCGGTAAACCAGCGAACACAGTTGGTGGGACAAAATCGTTTAGAGCTGTTGTTGTTTCGCCTTAATGGTGAGCAGTTGTACGGCATTAATGTGTTTAAAGTTCGCGAAGTGCTGCAGTGCCCCAACTTAACGGTATTGCCGCAGTCTGATCCGGTGGTGTGTGGAGTGGCCAGTGTGCGTGGACGAACGATTCCGGTAATCGACCTAGCTCTAGCCACTGCTGGGAAAAAGCTAAGCCGCGGCACTGCTGGTTTTGTCATCATCACTGAATACAATATGAAAGAGCAGGGTTTCTTAGTCAGCGCGGTTGAGCGCATAGTGAACTTAAACTGGGAAGAGATTCATCCGCCACCGCAGGGTACAGGGCGGGATCACTATTTAACTGCAGTGACGCGTTTAGATGATCAACTGATTGAAGTCATTGATGTGGAGAAAGTGCTCGCCGAGGTGTCACCCTCTTCTGAGGAAATATCCACCGAGCTGTTAACTGAGCGGGTACGCATCAGTGCTTTGAGTAAGAAGATACTGATTGTTGATGACTCCAGTGTTGCGCGCAAACAGGTGTTGCGTTGTTTACAGGCGGTGGGGGTTGAGGTTGTCGCATTAAATGATGGTCGCGCAGCGTATGAGTATTTGCATGCCATGTTGGAGTCTGGCAAAAAACCTGCAGATGAATTTATTATGATGATTTCTGATATTGAAATGCCAGAAATGGACGGCTACACCCTAACGGCTGAAATACGCAATAATCCTCAGTTGGCTGATTTGCATATTTTATTGCACACCTCGTTGTCGGGTGTCTTTAATAAAGCCATGGTGGAAAAAGTAGGAGCCGATGATTTTTTAGCTAAGTTTCGTCCAGATGATTTGGTTGAGCGCGTTGTGGAGCGCATAAAAGCAGTTGATGCGTTATAGTTGCGCTATCTTAGGTGCGATCTTTAAATATATTTTGATGCGCTATTTTTATACAAGGCGGTGAATGTGACGGTCTCACAATCTGAGTTTAATGTTTTTAGACAGTTTCTGGAGGACAAGTCTGGCATTGTTTTAGGTGACAATAAACAGTACTTGGTAACCAGTCGCTTAAGAAGGTTGCAGGATGAACACGGCATTAAATCTCTCACTGAATTGATGGCGCGCATCCAAGCGCAGCCGCGTGGCGCTTTGCAAGAGCAAGTGGTGGATGCCATGACCACCAATGAAACGCTATGGTTTCGGGACACCTATCCTTTTACCGTGATGCTTAATAAAGTGCTGCCTGAGTTGCTGGAAAAACAACCTCATCAACGTTTGCGTATATGGTCCGCTGCCTGTTCGTCGGGTCAAGAGCCTTATTCATTGGCAATGACCTTGGATGAATATGAACGTGCTAATTTGGGCAAAAAAGTCAGTGCGCAAATTGTTGCCACCGATCTGTCTCCCAGCATGTTGCAGGCCTGTAAAATTGCCGAATATGACAGTTTGTCCATAGCCCGTGGTTTATCCGCTGAGCGTTTGCAACTGTATTTTGATAAGACCGCAAGTGGTCATTGGGCGGTGAAACCGGCGATTAAAAACCGTGTGGAGTTTCGCGCCTTAAATTTACTCGACAGTTACGCTGGGTTGGGTAAATTTGATGTGGTTTTCTGCCGAAATGTCTTGATTTACTTTTCCGCAGAAGCCAAAAAAGATATTTTGACTCGCATCCACGCCACGCTAAAACCCGGCGGCTATTTGTTTTTAGGCGCCTCGGAAGCACTCAATGGCTTGCCAGAGTTGTACAGTATGGTGCAGTGCAGTCCCGGTATTATTTATCAAGCTAAGTAAGTATTAAGCTCAGTGAGCGCACAACGGCCTATACAAGATAGGCCGTTGTGCGTTCTGGGGTAAATCAAGCTTTCTAGGGCTTCTCAAAAGCGAAACTATCGGCACGGGCGCCTGGCCAAAAACGTTGGAACACCACGTGCTCAGGTAAGGTCACTGGGTTGAGTAAGTCGCCTGGCGCTAAATAAGGGTGCAGGGTAGAGAGAGAGCGCACCAGCGTCGGCGAGACGCGACGGATAATATGCTCAGGCCCTAAGTCATTGGGGTGCTGTAAGCCAGCCGCTTCAATAAGCTCACGCAATGTGGCCACGGTGCGGGTATGGAAGTTATGCACCCGAGTGGCTTTATCTGGAACGTCTAAACCTTCCCAGCGTTTTGGGTCTTGGGTGGCAATACCCGTTGGGCAGCGGTCAGTATGGCAAACTTGAGACTGGATGCAGCCTAAAGAGAACATAAAGCCGCGCGCAGAGTTACACCAGTCCGCACCAAGCGCTAGAGTGCGGGCAATATCAAAAGCAGTAATGATTTTACCAGCAGCGCCAATTTTTATTTTATCGCGTAAATTAAGCCCAACTAAGGTGTTATGTATCAGCATTAGGCCTTCGCGCATGGGTGTGCCAATGTGATCGGCAAACTCCAGTGGCGCAGCACCGGTACCGCCTTCAGCGCCATCGACAACAATAAAGTCTGGGGTAATGCCAGTGCTGAGCATGGCTTTAGCAATCGCAAACCATTCCCATGGGTGGCCAATGGCTAATTTAAAGCCGGTTGGCTTGCCACCAGAAAGATCACGTAATTGCGCAATAAACTGCAGCAGTTCTTCTGGGGTGGAAAAGGCTGAGTGCGATGCCGGCGAGATACAATCTTGGCCTTCAGGGACACCGCGGGTGCGGGCAATTTCAGCGTTTACTTTAGCACCGGGGAGCATGCCGCCATGCCCAGGTTTAGCCCCTTGGGACAGTTTAAGTTCAATCATTTTAACTTGCGCAAGAGTGGCGCGTTCAGTAAAGCGCTCTGGGCTAAAGGTGCCGTCATCATTGCGTGCACCAAAGTAGCCTGAACCTAACTCCCAGACCATATCGCCACCGTGTTCGCGGTGGTAACTGGAAATCGAGCCTTCCCCTGTATCATGATAAAACTGCCCAAGGCGTGCGCCTTTATTTAAGGCGCGAATAGCATTGGGCGACAGTGAGCCAAAGCTCATGGCAGAGATGTTAAAGATACTGGCTGAGTAAGGCTGTTTGCAGTCGGGGCCACCAATGTTGACTCGAAAATCAGATGCAGTGACTTTTGTGGGCGTAATCGAGTGGTTGATCCACTCGTAGCGGGTGCCATACACATTTTGCTCGGTACCAAAGGCGCGGGTTTCTAGTTCAGATTTAGAGCGCTGATAGACTAAAGTGCGTTGGTCATGGGAAAAAGGTACTTCGTCATCATCGGCTTCGACAATGTATTGGCGCAGCATGGGGCGCAAGGTTTCAAAGGTATAGCGAATGTGCACCGCAATGGGGTAGTTACGGCGCAAAGTAGAATGGTTTTGCCGCACATCAATGATGCCGACTACAGTTAAGGCAATGAAAATCACACTGAGCAGCAGCCACCAAGGGTTGCTCAATGCCAGTAGCAATGTGATCAGGCTGCCTACAATGGCCGCAGCAAATACTGCGTAACGTGTTATCAGCATACAATCTCCAAACAGTGTTGATTAAGCGTTTTCAAAAATCTATCACAGCCGTTGTGCAGTAAAAGTATCGCATTGGCTAACATTACCTGTTTTATAGCCTTGGCTAAACCAGCGCTCACGTTGTGCGGAAGTACCGTGGGTAAAAGAGTCAGGCACAACATGGCCGTGCACTTGCTTTTGCAGGCGGTCATCGCCAATGGCTTGCGCAGCGTTGAGAGCATCAGCTAAATCGCCGGGTTCTAACCAAGCGTGCCGCTGTTGTGCATGGTGGGCCCAGACCCCGGCAAAACAGTCTGCTTGTAATTCTTGGCGGACCAGTAAACCGTTGTGTCCTTTGACTGGCTCCCCACGTTGGCGGGCAGCATGCACTTTAGCTGAAACACCTAGTAAAGTTTGCACATGATGACCTACTTCATGGGCAATCACATAAGCTTGGGCAAACTCGCCAGTGGCGGCAAAGCGTTGCTCCATTTCTTTGAAAAAGGATAAGTCGAGATACACTTGCTGATCTGCCGGACAGTAAAATGGCCCCACTGCAGCGTCAGCAAAACCGCAAGCAGAGCGGACACTGCCGCTAAATAAAATTAGGGTAGGGTCCGTATAGTGTTTACCAGCCTGTTTAAATAAGCTGCGCCAGGTATCTTCGGTATCACCTAAAATAGCGCGCACAAACTCAGTCTGCGCATCCTGTTGGACTGCAGAGGGTTGCTTGCTGTTATGAGCACCGGTATTAATGCCGCCTTGTTGGATCGCTTGTCCGGCAATATTGCTGACAATTTGCAGGGGATCTTGGCCGCTAATCAGGCCGACAACTATAATCAGCGCAACTGCTGCTAGGCTGAGGCCTTTACCGCCGACTTGCCGCCTGCTGCCGCGCTGATCTACAACGTTGTCACTGCGCCGTGCTTTTTTCCAACGCATAAACTTCCTACTCTGTTGACTGACTCAAAGCCGTTGCTGCTTAAGCGGTATGCCAGGTGATGGTTTCAAGTTGTCCGTCAGCTTTGGCTTGCAACCAACTGTCAGCATCGTTTACGCCATCGGCTTCTTGCCAGCTGCCGGGGGCGCAGCGCACATTGACTTGCAGATAAGCAGCGGCAGCTTGTGCGCACTGTGCATCGTTAGCCCAGGGGGTATCGGCACTTTCCAGTAGTAAGCTGTGCCAAGCGCCCACGGCTTTTTCAAATAAAACCACCGGGATATTGGCGCAATTACAGCGCCATACGCGACCTTTTTGTTGCCAAGCGCAGGGGGCATTGAGGGCGGCCGTGAGCCAAGCACCGATTGCTGCACGGTCTGCATCTTTGAGGTAAATTTCAATGTCGGGTTGGCGCATAGTTAGGTTTCCGTTTTTTCAATCCAGTCATAGCGAATAGCGACGGTAGTGGTCAGCGTATTGTTAATCACTGCTTCCCGTCGCGCCGAGTTAGCGCGCCAACCGTGTGGGGTCATGGCTAATAAATCGCTGCGTGCTTGGGCATCATCTAAAGTCAGGGTGAAGCGTAAGGTTTCACTGTGGATAGGCTGCAGGCCTTGAGGCAGCAGTTGTAAATGTTTGCTGTCATCGTAGCTGCGTACATCGTCATAGAGTTGTTCGCGCAGTTCCTGCAGATGATCACTGCAAGGGCCCATGCGCAGCACAGCACCGCCTGGCGCTAATACCCGCAGCGCTTCTTGCCAGTCAATGGGGCTAAAAATACTGGCAATGGCTTGGCAGCTGGCTGTAGCTAAAGGCAGGCGCGCCATACTGGCAACCAGCCAAGTGGTTTGCGCATTACGTTTACAGGCGTGCTTCACTGCTTCGCGGGAAATGTCTAAAGCGTAACCTTGGCTTTCGGGTAAGGCGCGAGCAATGTGCGCGCTGTAATAACCTTCACCGCAGCCGATATCGAGCCAATGCTGGGGTTGGCGCTCTTGCATGAGCTGAGCAAAGCGCTCTGCTAGAGGCGCGTAATGGCCAGCAGAGAGAAAGTCACGGCGTGCTTGTACCATGGCCTGATTGTCACCAGGGGCACGGCTTTTTTTATGTTGTACCGGTAATACGTTGATATAGCCTTGGCGGGCACGGTCGAAATTGTGCTGATTACTGCAGCGCAAGCTGTTTTCGTGCGCGCTCAGTGCCGATTGGCAGATGGGGCAAATAAGCATGCCAGTCACCGGACCTTAGAATTAAATACAGGTTGTCGTTAAATATGCAGCGAACCGCACGCTTGAGTGCTGGGCGCTGGCCATCAACACAGTAAAAGACTGCGTACAGTGTAGTGAAATCAGCGCTGTTTTGTAAGCGTGATGGTGATTGCTGCTAGAATGTCGCAGCGATTTTACCGAGGTTGTGGGATGGACGATTTACGTTTTGGCGGCATAGCACGCCTCTATGGTGTGGATGCTTTGCAACGCTTAGCGCAAGCCCATGTGGCTGTGGTGGGGATTGGTGGTGTTGGCTCGTGGGCGGCTGAGGCATTAGTGCGCTCGGGTGTCGGCGAAATATCCTTATTTGATTTAGATGATGTGTGCATTACCAATACCAATCGTCAGGCGCATACTCTAACTGAGACCGTAGGGCTGGCGAAAGTGGATGTGATGGCTCAGCGCCTGCAGGCGATCAACCCAGGGTGTGTCGTGCATGCGGTGGCGGATTTTGTCAGTCAAGACACCATGGCCCAGTACATAACTCAAGAGCTTGATTTTGTTGTGGACTGCATTGATAGCGTACAAGCCAAGGCCGCTCTAATTGCTTGGTGCAAGCGCCGCAAAATTCAGATAGTGACTACCGGTGGTGCCGGTGGACAAATTGATCCCACACAAATACGGGTGGGTGATTTGAATAAAACCTTCAATGACCCGTTAGCGGCGCGAGTGCGTTCATTGTTACGCAGTGAGTATGGCTTTTCCCGCACGCCAGGTCGCCACTATAGTGTGCCCTGTGTGTTTTCTACCGAGCAGCTGCGTTACCCAAAGCCTGACGGCAGTGTTTGCCAGAGCAAGGGTTTTGTCGGTGAGGGCGTGCGCTTGGATTGTGCCGGAGGTTTTGGCGCAGCGATGACGGTAACGGCTAGTTTTGGTTTAGTGGCTGCCGCACGGGCGCTGGATAAATTAGTTGCTGGCGCACGGCGCCCCTCCGAGCGTAAACAATCGGGGCAAATAGCTGAATAATCGACAGCTGTGCCTGCCTATTGCGGCGGCTGCAGTGCGTTGTGGCTGCAGCTTGTTGCGGTTAGCTGCGATTGAGTGATTGAACGGTGAAAAGAGTTCTTAAGTATTGAACTAATCTGCAGTTTTACCTTCTTAAGGCGGTAGCCAGTGGCTAGGGTCGACTGTTAACATCAGGGCCTGTGTACACAAAAAGCCGTCAGGCATCAGACAAGGACATTATAATGAAGTTACATCGTTTAGCAGCTTCGGTTGCAGTGCTCACTCTCGTATTGGCTGGCTGTGATAACCAAGCTGCAGTCAGTTCTGACCTGAAAACGCCGGCACAAAAAGCCTCTTACGGCATTGGTCTCAGCATGGGTAAAAACCTGAGCCAAGAAGGCATGGATGATCTTGACTCACAAGCTGTTGCTTTAGGGATTGAAGATGCCTTAGCAAATAAAGAGCAGCGCTTGAGCGATGATGAGTTAATGGAAGCTTTCGGCTTTTTACAAGCCCGTGCGCAAGAACGCATGGCAGCACTCAATGATGAAGTTGCGCAAGCGGGTGCGGCATTCTTAGCTGAAAATGCTAAGCGTGATGGAGTTGTAACTACAGATTCAGGTTTGCAGTATGAAATCATTACTAAAGCCGATGGCGCCAAGCCTAAAGTGAGTGATGTTGTTAGCGTGCATTACGAGGGTACTTTAACCGATGGCTCGGTGTTTGATAGCTCCATTGAGCGCGGTGAATCAGTTGAGTTTCCAGTCGGCGGAGTGATTCCAGGCTGGGTTGAAGGCTTACAGCTGATGAATGTTGGTGAGAAATATAAGTTCTATATTCCCAGCGAATTAGCCTATGGCGCGCAAAGTCCAACACCTGCGATCCCAGCAAATTCCACTTTAGTATTTGAAGTTGAGTTGTTAGATATCGCCGGCAACGATGATGCAGAAGTCGTTGATGTGGAAGCCAGTGAGCCGGTTGAAGTTATCGAAGAGTAAGTCGATCGCACTTATGCAAACGCCCTGTTAATTAACGGGGCGTTTTTATTTGTGCTGGAGTAATGCATGGCAGTGTTTGCTAGCGTACTAGGCCAGCGGCTAAGTCTGCTGCTGGCTGTCTAGCCTGAGGTTTACCCTTGCCTGTTTTTTACTCGGCTGTGGCGTAGTATAAGTTATATTTTAATTTATTTGGATGCTGAGATGAATGTACAAGTAATAGCTCGCGATGGAAAACCTGAATATGCAGTGCTGCCTTGGGAGCAGTACATGCAACTGTTAAAGGACGCCGGACGAGATCAGCCAAGCAGCGTTAAAGAGCAGCCTTTAGCCAGTTTGCGTGAATTGAAAGCCTTGCGTGAGCAAGCAGGTTTAGCCCTGGAAGATGTTGCCCGGGAAGCTGGAATCAGTGCGCATTACTTGCAGATGATTGAAAGCGGTGAGCGTGAAGTCAGTGATGTCTTAAAGCGTACCTTGGCACGGGCTTTAAAGGTTTCAGGCTGGCAAGATGAGTGATGCTTTGGCGCTTAGTGCGCAGCAGCAGGCGGGGTTACTCAAGCTGCTGGCTGCTGCTCAACAACAGCGGACGGTGCTCACTTACCGGCAAGTGATTGAGCAGCTACAGTTGCCAGTGCCCAGTGTGCGGCGCTTGGCTTTGGCCTTAGAGCAGTTGGCCCGTGCTGATCATCAGCACGGCTGGCCATTGCGCAGTGCCTTGGTTGTCAGTCAAGCACGTCCTGCTCACCCGCAATTGGGTTTTATTCAGTGTGTGCAGCAGCTCGGGCGCTTTGTCGGCGGCATTGATGAAGATGCGGTTGCCGCTTGGTTGGCTGCGGAACTGGCGCAAGTCTATTCATTTAACTATCCAGAGGTGTAAGCATGCTTTTTGCAAAATCACGAGCGCAGATTGGCTATGCCATTGCGCGCCGGCTGTTTAATCAGCGCTGGGCGGTTGAAAATCAACGTATTTGGCAGTGGATGCAAGAGCGTTTTTCTCGCATGTGCAGCTACGATGATATGGCGGCGCGGGCCTTTTATGGCCATGTGTTGTTACACCGCGGACAGGGGCTGGCTGCAAAAAAAGAAGGCTTACGTTTGCTGCGCTTAGCAGCTGAAGCGGGTGATGCTAAGTCTGCTTATCAGCTGGGTGTGCAGGCAATAAAAGGTTCGCTCAATGAACCTGCTGATGCCTTGCAGGCTGCACACTGGTGGGAGTTGGCAGGTAGTGTTGGGCATCCACTGGCCTTGCAGAAGTTGTTGGCGTTGTATGAGCAGGGCGGGCCACAGTTAGCAGCCAATGCTGCAGAAGCGCAGCGCATTCAAGAAAAATTGGCGCTCTTAGAGGGTTTGGCTTGAAGCGGTGAGTGCAGTACTGGGCTAGGGTTATTACCCTGATAAAAATATCCCGCCAAAGCGGCGGGATAAAGTGTTAGTTCGTATTCGCCAATGGCTTTAGTCGTTCTTGGCCATTGGCGATAAGCTCAACCAGTCGAGGAGAATGCGGCCTGTTTCTGACAGGTATGCATCATCTTCAGGCTTGAGCTTGCTCTCTTCTTCAAGAGCGGCGATATGATCTTCATCCTCGTCTTTAAGCATGGTTTTTAATTGCTCTTCGCCTTTGCTGGCGCGGCGGGCATTTTCAATTGCCAGTTGCTTTTGCTCAATTTTTGCATACTGAGCGCGGCGCTCAACTTCATTGAGGCTCACTTCAGTTTGCTGCATTAAGCGCTGGTTTAAGGCCAAGCGTTCGCGGCTGAAGACAAAGTCAGGGTTATCGTCAGTGCGCGCATCATGACGGGCTTTTAGCTCAGCAATAAAGGGTTTGAAAGGGTCATGGCTAGGCTTGTGTGCCGGTTTGATACTGTCCCAAGGCATAGCCTCAGGCAGGGCGCTTTCACCAATCTCATTAATGTCCATATCTGCCGGATAGCTGATGTCAGGAATAACCCCTTGGTGCTGGGTGCTTTGTCCAGAAACGCGGTAGAACTTTGCTAAAGTCAGTTTTAGCTCGCCATGGTTGAGCGGCTGAATGGTTTGCACTGTGCCTTTACCAAAAGTTTGGCCGCCAATGATGAGTGCGCGGTGGTAGTCCTGCATCGCGCCAGCAAAAATTTCTGAGGCGGAAGCTGATAAACGGTTTACCAGAACAGTCAAAGGGCCGTCGTAAAAGACACCTTGGTGCTCATCGGTCAGCACATCAATGCGTCCGTCACTGTTGCGCACCAAGACTGTTGGTCCTTGCTCAATAAATAAACCGGTCAGCTCAGTGGCTTCTTGCAAAGAACCGCCGCCATTATTGCGCAGATCAATGACAATGCCTTCGACGCCTTCTTCCTGCAATTCAGTAATAAGGCGCTTGACGTCGCGGGTGGTGCTTTTGTAATCCGGATCACCGGAGCGGTAGGCTTTAAAGTCTAAATAGAAAGCAGGGATTTCAATGACGCCCAGTTTCACTTCGCGGCCGTCTTGATCGAGGTTGAGAATCGATTTTTTTGCCGCTTGCTCTTCGAGTTTTACCGCTTCACGGGTAAGAGTGACGACTTTACTGGTTGGATCATTGGGTGCATTGCTGGCTGGAATGATTTCTAAGCGTACTTGCGAACCTTTCGGGCCACGAATCAGCTTAACCACTTCATCTAAACGCCAGCCGATAACATCCACCAGCTCTTTATCGGCTTGACCTACGGCAATGATTTTATCTGCGGGGGCAACCAGCTTGCTTTTCTCAGCAGGGCCAGCAGGAATTAAACGAACAATTTTCACATGCTCATTATCACCTTGCAGCATGGCACCGATACCTTCGAGCGATAAACTCATATTGATATCGAAGTTCTCGGCGTTATCCGGCGATAAATAGGTGGTGTGTGGATCATAGGTTTGTGCAAAAGCATTGATATAGGCTTGAAACACATCCTCACTGCGGGTTTGCAGCAAACGTTTTTGTTGGTTTTTGTAGCGTTTGATGAGTAACTCTTCAATTGCCTTGGGTTCTTTATTGGCAATTTTCAAACGCAACACTTCGTCTTTTAAACGCTTGCGCCATAAGTCTTGCAGTGCTGCTTCATCGCTGGCCCAAGGCGCTTTTTCACGATCGGTTTCAAACGTTTCTGCAACCGTGAAGTCAATGGCATCAACACCTTTGCTGAGCTGATTGAGCGCATAATCTAGATATTGATCTTGACGGGTCAGGTGCCGATTGTACATGGCGTAACCGGGCTCTAGATTGCCGCTTTTGAGGAAATCATCGAATTGCGTAGCCCACTGGTCAAACTGCTGTACATCGTTGGCAGTAAAGTAGATGCGCATGGGGTCAAGCATCTTTAGGTAGCCTGCATACATCTTGCGCGAACGGGCATCATCCAAGGGTGGTTTGCTGTAATGGTGGCGTTTCAGCAACTCAACAACGTTAAGGCTGGCGATCATTTGGTCGCGGTCGGGTTGTAAGTAGTCCCATTGTTGTGCTTTGCTCACTGCATACGTGGCAGGTACAGCAGCGAGGCCCACAACTAAAGCAAGGGCTGAGCGAGTTATAATATGCTTCATGCTGGTTCTTCGTTTCAGTGAGTAATGACGCATTATAGGCCACCTAAAGTGATTACAGTTCCATTGTAGGCTGTATTCAGTAATAAAAAGATTACAGTTAATCGTATGACTAACAATATGGAGGCACAATGAAAGCATTGCAAGGCAGAGAAGGCCGTCCAACCATAATTGAGTGCGAAACCCCAGTTTGCGCTGAAGGGCAGGTACGCATCCGCGTGATTGCTGCGGGACTCAACCGTGCTGACCTATTGCAGGTTGCTGGGCTTTACCCACCGCCACCGGGTGTGAGTGATATCTTGGGCTTGGAGTGCGCAGGGATTATCACTGAAGTGGGCGCTGGCAGCTCGTGGCAAGTTGGTGATCGCGTCTGCGCCTTACTGGCTGGTGGCGGTATGGCTGAGGAAGTTTGTGTCGATGCCCGCCATGTATTGCCGGTACCTGAGGGTTTGAGCTTATTAGAAGCTGCCGCAGTCCCAGAGGTTTATGTGACAGCGTGGTTGAATGTGTTTCAGCTGGCTAAACTGCAGCCGGGCGAGAAAGTGTTATTGCATGCTGGCGCCAGTGGTGTTGGTTCCGCAGCGATCCAGTTGTGTAAAGCGTTTAACAGCCCGTGCTGGGTCAGTGTCGGTTCGGCTGAGCGTTTAGCCTACTGCCAAGAACTGGGCGCAGAGGGCGGTGTACTACGCGAGCAGGGCATTGAGGGTTTGCAGGATTTTGCGCCTTTTGATGTGATTTTAGATCCGGTGGGTGCCAGTTACGCTGCACAGAACTTGAAAATGCTGGCCGTGGATGGCCGTTGGGTGAATATCGGTTTAATGGGTGGGCGCCGGGCAGAGCTGGATTTGGCACAGCTCCTGGGTAAGCGTGTTCAATTAATAGGTTCAACTTTACGCAGCCGTGATGACGCTTTTAAAGGCGAACTGATGGCGCAGCTGGCCGACAAGGTTTGGCCGTTATTTGCCAGCGGTGCGCTGCAAGCACAAGCTGAGGAAGTGTTTGCTTGGCAAGATGCTGAGGCGGCATTTGCGCGCCTCGCGAGCAATCAGGTAAACGGCAAGGTGGTATTGCAGATCGCAGTAGAGTAAAGGGCCAAGTTGCCCTGCAGAAGTCTGTGGAAGCAGTCTTCGCAGGGCACTGGTTTTACCTCATTAATTCGATTGCTTGCCAAGCGCAATACAGAGCAAAGATCAAGAAGCCTGCTGCGGCAAGCGAGCGAATGAGTTTTAACGGCAAACGTTCGGCAGCAAAGTTGCCCACTAATACCACAGGCACATTGGCTATCAACATGCCCAGCGTGGTACCCGCGACAACCAGCCAGAAATACTCAAACTGTGCAGCCAGCATCACTGTGGCCACTTGCGTTTTATCCCCCATTTCAGCAATAAAGAAAGCAATTAAGGTCGCCAGAAATGGACCGTACTTAGTGGCTATCTGCCCTTCATCATCTAAGCTGTCGGGGACTAAGGTCCAAGCCGCTACGGCAAGAAAACACAGGGTTAAAATCCACATTAGAGTTGCTGCAGAAAACAGCTGTGCCACTTGATGGCCAACTGCAGCGGCCAAAAAGTGATTGGCCAAGGTTGCAACTAGGATGCCGAGAATAATGGGGATGGGTTTGCGGTAGCGGGCAGCGAGAAGTAACGCAAGCAGTTGGGTTTTGTCGCCAATTTCGGCGAGCGCTACGATGCCGGTGGAGATAAAAAGTGTTTCAAACATAGAAAAAACCTTAGGGCGGCAAGTTAGACAACCATGACACACACAGCCTTGCCACCCGGTAAGGTTATGTATGTCATGGGTCTCGTCTGCCTGATTTATGCGTCGCAACGGCTTGCGCATAAGCTAAGGTGTACACGCCATGATCTGTTGATCAAGTATGTTGACGTGCACGCTACAGATCAGTCCGTAGCCGACTACTCCCCCAAGACGAGGCGATACTAAATACTTTAGTTTGCTAAAGCAAGAGCAAAGCCTCGGTTATAGCGCCTCATCTTCATCGTCGGTCACTTGCCGAATGGATAAGCGGATTTCCGCGGGGAGTACACGTTTGGCGGCACTTTCCGCTAAGGAGCCTAGTTTCTCGTGATAACTGAGCTTGCCCGCCGTATCTGTTTGCACAACACCTTCATTGATTAGCGTTTGGATAAAGTGTCGGAATAAGCTTTTGTCGAAAAACTCTGGTGCGTTGAGCCCGTGCAAAATGGATAAACGTTGCGCCATAACGGTACACAGTTCTTCTAATTGCTGGGCGTCGAGTGCGTTTTGGCCTTTATTCAGTAAAAGCGCAATGGCCATATAAAAGCGCTGCAAAGTCTGCAGCAGGGTGCGTGACAATAAGCCCAGCAAAACATAATGCTGCGAGCTGGGAGCCGGGCGCTGATAGGTTTCACCGTCCCGTTGTAATAAACCGTGCTCAACAAAACTGGCCAGCCACTGGTCAATTACCGCATCCAGCTCATCCAGCGCCCAGTGGGTAAATAGCTCAGCTTGCAGATAAGGGTAGAGCGCACGGGTCAGCTCAATGATTTGGCTACGCGTCATGCGGGCGTTGCTATGGAAAAAGCTCGCCAGTAATGCCGGCAAAGCGAAGACGTGCAAGACATTGTTGCGGTAATAAGTCATCAGTACAGCGTTTTGCTCATCTAAATAATAGATGCGCCCCAAGGCATCCTGCTGTTCGCTAATAAGCTGCATATCGCGCACATAATGAATAATACTGGTGCCGTCACCTTGCGGCAGGCTGGTGTAATTGGAATAGGGTACGCTGCGCAATAGTGACAGGTACAAATTGATAACCCGAGTGAGGCCGTTTTCATCCAAGGCCAAGCGTTGGGTTGACAGTAATGCTGAAGCAACCAAATTCACCGGGTTAATCGCTGCCGCAGCATTAATATGTTGCGCAATGCGCGTGGCCAATTGTTGTGCGACCGGGCTCAGTGTGGCTGGGTTTTCATGCTTAAGCTCGTGCTGCCAGTTGGGTTGTTGCTGGTGCATAAACTCGGTTAGTTTTAGGGGTTGACCAAAATTCACCGAAACGTGACCGAAGCGTTGTTTGCGAATGGCAGCAATCACGCGGAATACATCAAAAAATGATTCTTTTTTCTTGCTGGCACCGCGTAACTCGCCAAGGTAAGTGCGGCCTTCCAAGACACGCTCATAGCCGATATAAACCGGGACAAAGACAATTGGTAAACGCTGTGAGCGCAAAAAGCTGCTTAGGGTAATGGCCAGCATGCCGGTTTTCGGTTGTAAGGTGCGCCCAGTGCGTGAGCGACCACCCTCTACGAAATATTCAACCGGAAAACCTTTGCTGAATAAGGTGTGCAGGTACTCATTAAACACACTGGCGTAGAGCGGGTTGCCACGGAAAGTGCGGCGCATAAAAAATGCCCCGCCACGGCGTAATAAACCACCAATGATCGGCATATTTAGATTGATACCAGCGGCAATGTGCGGCGGCGTTAAACCATTGGTGAAGAGCAAGTACGACATCAATAGATAGTCAATGTGGCTGCGATGGCAGGGCACGTAAATAATTTCGTGGCCATGGGCAACTTCACGCACGCCATCTAGATTGTTGACCTTGATTCCGTCATAAAACTTATTCCAAAACCAGCTGAGCACTACTTCTAAAAAACGAATGGCGGTATAGGCATAATCTGAAGCGATTTCATTGCCGTATTTGAGCGCGCGTTGTTGGGCTTTTTCGATGCTAATGCCGTCGCGCTGCGCTTCTTCAGCAATGCGCTGGCGCACTTGTGGTTCATGGATCAGGGCTTTAACAAGGTTACGGCGGTGGGAGAGGTCTGGGCCGATAACAGCTGCTTTACTGTTGCGGAAATGTACACGCAGTAGTCGGTGTAACATGCGCTCAGTGCGCTCTACCCCTTTACCCTGTGCAACCAGCTCGGCCAATTGAATGGGCGCAGAAAATTGCACACGGGTTTTGTGGCCTAAAATCAGTACTTGGAATAAACGCCGCAAGCGTCCAGTGACCGCCCAACTGTCAGCCAGTAACAGTTTCCATGGGCTGGTTTCACGGTCTGGCGATTGCCCCCAAAATACGGTAACGGGTACCACTTGCACATTTTCGATCTGGCCGGACTCAACAGCTTGCACCAGTTTTTTTAATGTGGGGGAGATGTGTTGCGTGGTTTTACGTCCAGCCCAGTCCGGTTCGCGGCGCAAGTAAAAAAAGCTGCTGAGCTGCTCTAAGGCTGGCGCTTGCAGACGGGTATTGGGGCGCTTCAGGCCGGCTTTACGGCATTCGTTATCCAAGACCACAAGGTCGCTGATGGAGGGCTTTTGCAGCACATAGACTTGTGCAGGGTCTTGGCGTAACCCGTCAAAGACGGTGCTGTCGATGGTTTCTGAGCGCACCCAGAGCAGTAGCAGGCGACGTAAAATAGCAAAGTACGCACGACGAATGGAGGAGAAACTCATAAACTGCAGACCCTAAATCAACAGCAGGCAAAGCTGTGAATTAAATATTAGTAAAAAATAGTTTTTGCGTTACTGGCAAGATTAAGCTTTTTACGCCAATTTAGCCGCTAAAAATAGTCTGTCGGCTGTGATAAAACTACAAATCTAACTTTAATGTTGGAGTTGACTGCTATGCTCTTTCTTTTTTCAATATGCAGTGGCACAGTTCTGCAGTTTTCTTAAGCCGCTTTATCTAAGGCGACAAACCCGTAGTAATAATGGGATAGGGTGGAGTAATGATTGAAGTAACACACTTAACCAAACGCTTTGTGCAGCAGGTCGCGGTGGATGACCTATCTTTTAGCATTGCGCCGGGCGAGGTGGTTGGTTTTTTAGGCCCGAACGGTGCTGGCAAATCGACCACAATGAAAATGCTCACCGGTTTTTTACCGCCGTGTGAGGGCAAGGTCAGTATTTGTGGTTTTGATATTGCTAAACAAACTCTGCGCGCCCAGCGCTTAATTGGCTACTTGCCAGAGGGTGCGCCCTGTTATGGCGATATGACTGTGGTGGACTTTCTCACCTTTATTGCCCAAATTCGTGGCTATCGCGGTAAAGAATTACGCCAACGGGTGGCGCGAGCGGTGGCTTTAGTTGAGTTGGAGCGTGTGGTAGAACAAAATATCGACACCCTCTCCAAAGGTTTCAAGCGCCGTGTCGGTTTAGCCCAAGCGGTGCTGCATGATCCTAAGGTGCTGATTTTAGATGAGCCCACCGATGGCCTTGATCCGAATCAAAAGCATCAAGTGCGCAAGCTGATCAAGAGCCTAGCAAAGGATCGCATAATCATTATCTCCACGCATATTCTGGAAGAAGTCAGTGCTCTGTGTACCCGCGCTATGGTGATCAGTCATGGCCGTTTATTGGTGGATGATACCCCCTATGCCTTGCAAAGCCGCTCACGCTACCATCAAGCAGTGACTCTTTTGGCTGAGCAGCCGTTGGATCGCCAGTTATTACAAGAGGTGCCTGGGGTACTTGCGCTGGAAGATAATCCGTTGGACGGCAGCATCACCTTATTAGCTGAGCCCGGCATGGTGATTTTCCCAGCAGTGAATCAGCTGATTCATGCCCAAGGTTGGCAGGTGCGAGAGTTGGAAGTGGAGCGCGGTCGCTTAGATGAAGTGTTCCGTAGTTTGACCCGGGGAGATGTGGCATGAAGCAGCTACCGATTATTTTTAAGCGAGAATTTACCAGTTTTTTTGCCACGCCTTTGGCCTATGTGTTTTTACTGATCTTTCTGGTGCTCTCCAGTGTGTTCACTTTTTACATGGGCGGCTTTTATGAAAGCGGCCAAGCCAACTTAAACCCTTTCTTCAACTTTCACCCATGGCTGTATTTGTTTTTAGTGCCAGCGCTGGCCATGCGCATGTGGGCAGAAGAGCGTAAGAGCGGCACCATTGAGCTGTTGATGACCTTGCCAATTACCCGCTTTGAAAGTGTGGTGGGCAAGTTTTTAGCAGCTTGGGTGTTTGCTGGCATTGCTTTGCTGCTGACTTTTCCCATGGTGCTGACCGTTAACTATTTGGGGAGTCCGGATAATGGTGCAATTGTAACGGGCTACATTGGTAGCTGGTTGCTGGCGGGTGCTTACTTGTCGGTGGGCGCGTGTATGTCCGCTTTAGCAAAAAACCAAGTGATTGCGTTTATTATGACCGTCAGTTTGTGCTTTTTGTTTGTGGTCAGTGGTTTCTCTTTAGTGCTTGATGTGTTTAATGGCTGGGCGCCGCAATGGCTGCTCGATGCGGTGGCGTCTTTTAGTTTCTTAACGCGCTTCCAAGCAATCAGTAAAGGAGTAATTGATGTGCGTGATCTTCTTTATTTCTTAAGCTTTATTGTCGCTTGGCTGCTGGCCACGGCAGTGGTAATTGACTTGAAGAAGGCGGACTAAAGATGAGACGTTTAATGTATTCCAGTATTGGTCTAGTGCTGATTGCCATTGCTTTTGTTGGTTTTAATGTGCTGTCCAATGCAATGTTTAAAAACACGCAGATTGATTTTACTGAGCAAAAACTTTACACCTTATCCAGCGGCACCAAGCAGTTACTCAGTGAGCTGCAAGAGCCGATCAGTTTGCAGTACTTCTATTCCGATAAGGCCACGCGCGATGTGCCCATGTTGCGTAACTATGCCCAGCGCGTTGAGGAACTGCTGGATGCCTATGTGCGCATGGCTGATGGTAAGTTACGTTTAGAGGTGATTGATCCAGAAGCTTTTTCTGCCGATGAAGACCGCGCTGCAGCGTTAGGTTTACAAGCGGTGCCGCTCGAACAAGACGGTGCCCAGTTGTACTTTGGCTTGGCTGCAGAAAATTCGCAGGGTGCACAGCAGATCATTCCGTTTTTCGCTTTAGATCAAGAAGAGCTATTAGAGTATGAGCTAAGTCGTTTAATCAGCAGTGTGGCGCAAGCTGAGCGCCCCGTGATTGGAGTGTTATCTGGATTGGCGCTCAACGGCGGCTTTAACCCGCAAGCGGGGCAGCCAATGCCGGCATGGACCATTCTTGAGGAAGTGCGTCAGCAGTTTGCCATTGAAAGCTTAAAAGATGATGTTGATCTGATCCCAGAGCACATCAAGACCCTGTGGTTGGTACATCCGAAAAACCTCAGTGCAGCCACTTTGTATGCCATCGATCAGTTCGTTTTACGTGGCGGCAAATTGCTGGCTTTCGTAGACCCCTACAGCGAAGCAGATACCAGTGCTGCTCTGCCCGGTGAGTTGGCAGCCAATAAAGCTTCTGATTTGCCTGAGCTGTTTAAGTCTTGGGGGCTGCGCATGGTGCCGGAGCAAGTGGTGGGCGATGGTGTTTATGCCATGTCGGTGGGTGTCGGTGCACAGCAGCGTGCAGTGCGTCACCCAGGTTGGTTGGCCTTGCCGAAAAAAGCCTTAGACAACAATGAAGTCATTACCTCGCAACTCAATGACATCACTTTAGCCACTGCCGGTATTTTAGAGCCCCTAGAGGGCGCGAAAACGCAATTTACCCCGCTACTGTACAGCTCTGAATATGCAATGCCTTTTAGCGCTCAGCGTTTTGCTTTGTTGCAAAATCCTGAAGAGTTATTGGCTGAGCTTGAGCCCACCGGTGAGCGCTATGTGTTGGCAGCGCGGATCAGTGGTCCAGCCACCACAGCCTTTGCTGACGGCATTGAAGGGCAGGCGCAGGGCTTACAAAGCGCGGATAATATCAATGTGATAGTGGTGGCTGATACCGATATGCTCAGTGATCGCATGTGGGTGCAGGTGCAAGACTTCTTTGGTCAGCGTCTGCCGCAACCTTGGGCCGATAATGGCAGCTTTACCATTAATGCTTTAGATAACCTCTCAGGCTCTGATGCGCTAATTAGCATTCGTTCGCGGGGTAATTTTAATCGTCCCTTTACGCTGGTGGATGATTTACAACGCAGTGCGCAAGAGCGTTTCCGTACAAAAGAGCAGGCGTTACAAGCGCGTCTCGCGGCTACCGAAGAGAAACTTTATGCTTTGCAGCAAGCCACTGATCCTGCAGAAGACTTAGAGTTTACCGCAGAGCAGCAAGAGGCTGTGCAGCAATTCTTAGCGGAGAAGTTACAGTTACGCAAGGAGTTACGTGAAGTCCGCTACCAACTCAATGCCGACATTGAGTCGCTGGGAACTAAACTGAAATTCTTTAATATGGCTGTAATGCCAATTTTGCTGACCTTTATGCTGATTATGTTTGCTTTGACGCGGCGTATTCGGCGGATGCATATGCCAGAAGATTAATCGCTAGGGCAAGATAAAAAGCCAGACCCGCAAAGAGTCTGGCTTTTTTGTCTTGAGTGCACGGGTTAAATGCGGAAGCTATCAACCAACTGTTTTAAACGCGAGGCTTGTAACTCTAGGTCGGTGCAGGCGCGCAATGTTGCGTTGAGGTTCTCGACACCTTCCTGGTTGAGGGTATTGATTTCGGTAATATCGATATTAATGGCTTCTACCACGGCAGTTTGCTCCTCGGTTGCGGTGGCTACCGACTGATTCATGCCGTCTATCTCTTCGATTTTTAGCGTGATTGAGCCGAGGCTGTCTCCGGCTTGGTTAGCGATAGTAACGCTGTCCTCACTGTGACGTTGGCTTTCAGTCATGGTGGTGACGGCATCACGTGAGCCGATTTGTAACTCTTCAATCATTTGTTGAATTTCTTGTGCCGAAGAGTGGGTGCGGTGAGCCAAGTTACGCACCTCGTCGGCGACCAC